>ENA-OQJG01000085-OQJG01000085.1-human-gut-metagenome-genome-assembly--contig:-NODE-85-length-15999-cov-4.939012_pt1 | contig 15999 bp, 8 predicted proteins | sample MGYA00242601_ERZ504767 | MGnify/ENA primary metagenome ERZ504767 (study PRJEB26092, sample SAMD00036362) | human gut metagenome | host: Homo sapiens | study: EMG produced TPA metagenomics assembly of the... | reverse complement strand
TGTTCTCTTAAGAGGAGTGGTAGATGAACACCATCATTGAGAGAATTACGGAAGCGATAAAGGATATCCTGATCGGACTTATCAAGTCATGTTTGGATAACATGTTCACGTCTGTCAATGAGCAGGTGGGAACCATAGCCGGGCAGGTGGGACAGACACCGCAGGGATGGAATGCAGGGATTTTTAATCTGATTCAGAATATATCCCAAACGGTGATCGTCCCCATTGCGGGACTGATCATCACCTTTGTCCTGTGCTATGAATTGATCACGATGGTAACACAGAAAAACAATTTCCATGAATTTGAGACTTATAACATTTTCCTCTGGATCTTCAAAGCGTATGTGGCCATTTATCTGGTGACAAATACGTTCAATATCACGATGGCGATCTTTGACGTTGGCCAACATGTGGTCAACAATGCCGCCGGGGTGATATCAGGAAACACTGCGGTGGATGCAACAGAAGCAATTACACGGATTGTGGATGCCCTGGAGGATATGGAGTTAGGGGATTTGTTCCTGCTATCCATGGAAACGCTGCTGATCAGTATTACCATGCGGATTCTGTCAATCATCATAACCGTTATTTTGTACGGAAGAATGATAGAAATTTACCTTTATACTTCCATAGCACCAATTCCGTTTGCTACCATGACCAATAAGGAATGGGGCAATATCGGAAACAACTATTTAAAAGGCTTGTTTGCACTGGCATTTCAGGGATTCTTCATGATGGTCTGTGTGGGAATTTATGCAGTTTTAGTAAATGCAATGACCATATCCAGTGACCTTCATGCAGCAATGTTTTCAGTAGCGGCTTATACCGTGATTCTTGCATTTTCATTATTCAAGACCGGAAGCCTTAGCAAATCGATATTCAATGCCCACTAACGGGCAGGAAAGGAGCGCATACCATGGCGTATGTACCAGTACCAAAAGACCTTACCAAGGTCAAAACAAAAGTAGCGTTAAATCTGACAAAGCGGCAGTTGATTTTCTTTTCACTTGCCGCAGTTGTGGGAATTCCGTTTTATCTGTTCATGAGAAAACCAATCGGTTCCAGTATCGCTGCCATTTTGATGGTAACGGTCATGCTTCCGTTTTTCTCATGGCAATGTATGAAAAAGACGGGCTTCCCTTTGAAAAAGTGGTGGCAAATATCATTCGACAGAAGTTTATCTGTCCGGCAGTAAGACCATATAAGACAGAAAATTTTTATCAGGAGATTTCCACCATTGTAAAAAAGGAGGGTGTGCCGGATGGCAAAAAAGACAAAGCAGGAGGCTCAGCAGGAGCGTCTGTCCCTGGCGGAAAAAAGAAACCGTCAGGAAAGAAGAAACAAAAAAAGCAGAAAAGAAAGAGAACAGGAAAAGCGTAGGAAGAAACAGGAGCGGGATCGCAGGAAACAGAAAAGTATTCCTACAACTGCACAGCAGAGTATTCCGTATATTCGGATGCTGCAGGATGGTATCTGCCAGGTGACAAAGACCTTTTTCTCCAAGACGATTCAGTTTTACGACATCAATTATCAGCTGGCTTTAAACGAGGATAAGACCACGATATTTGAGAATTACTGTGATTTCTTAAATTACTTTGATTCTTCCATCAGTGTGCAGCTGTCCTTTATCAATCAGCAGGTGGATGTGGCAGAATTTGAGAAAAGCATTGATATTCCGGATCAGAACGATGACTTCAATGCCATTCGTGAAGAGTACCGTACTATGCTGAAAAATCAGCTTTCCAAGGGAAATAATGGTCTGGTAAAGACGAAGTATATCACTTTTGGAATCGAAGCAGAAAGCCTGAAGGTGGCAAGACCAAGGCTTGAAAGAATCGAAACGGATATCTTAAATAACTTTAAGGTTCTGGGAGCACAGGCACATTCTTTGAATGGACTGGAAAGGCTGGAGATTCTGTATCATGTGTTCAACCAGGATCGGATTGAACCATTTAAGTTCCAGTACAAGATGCTTCCGGAAACCGGATTAAAGACCAAAGATTTTATTGCACCGACTTCCTTTAACTTTTCCAAGAATCAGACATTTTTGATGGGAAGAACGATGGGAAGTGTGAGTTACCTTCAGATTCTTGCACCGGAGCTGACAGACCGGATGCTTGCAGATTTTCTGGATGTGGATGACAGCATCAATGTCAACATTCATATCCAGTCCATTGATCAGAGTTCAGCAATCAAGATGATCAAGAGTAAGATTTCTGATCTTGATAAGATGAAGATCGAAGAGCAGAAGCGTGCGGTACGTTCCGGTTATGATATGGACGTGCTTCCATCGGACCTTGTGACTTATGGCGAAGAGGCAAAGAATCTGCTGGAAGATCTGCAGTCCAGAAATGAGAGAATGTTCCTTGTGACAGTTCTGGTAATGAATACCGCAAAGAAGCGTCAGAAGCTGGATAATAATATTTTCCAGGTGCAGGGAATCGCACAGAAATATAATTGTTCTTTAAAACAGTTGGATTATCAGCAGGAAGCAGCACTTATGTCCTGTATTCCGCTTGGAGTCAATCGAATTGAAATCCAAAGAGGGCTTACCACATCATCAACTGCAATCTTTGTGCCATTTACGACGCAGGAGTTGTTTCAGGAAGGGGAAGCTCTTTATTACGGGCTGAATGCGTTATCCAATAACATGATTATGGTTGATCGGAAACGTTTGAAGAACCCGAATGGACTGATTCTTGGTACACCAGGTTCCGGTAAGTCCTTCTCAGCAAAGAGAGAGATTACAAACTGCTTTCTGATTACGGAGGACGATATCATTGTCTGTGATCCAGAAGCCGAATATTCGGCACTTGTGCAGGCACTGCATGGGCAGGTAGTTCGGGTTTCACCGGTATCTGACCAGTATATCAATCCGATGGATCTGAACCTGAATTATTCCGAGGAAGACAATCCGCTGTCATTAAAAGCAGATTTTATTTTATCTCTGTGTGAGTTGATTGTTGGCGGAAAGAATGGACTGGAGCCGGTAGAAAAAACGATTATTGACCGTTGTGTTCGGTTAGTATATCAGGAATACCTTGCCGATCCAATACCGGAGAAGATGCCAATCCTGGAGGACTTATACAACCTTCTGAGAAAACAGGAAGAGCCAGAAGCACAGCGACTGGCCACTTCATTGGAGATCTATGTTACAGGTTCTTTGAATGTATTTAACCATCAGACGAACGTGGATATCAATAACCGTATTGTCTGCTTTGACATCAAAGAACTTGGCAAACAGCTGAAAAAGATTGGGATGCTCGTAATCCAGGATCAGGTCTGGAACAGGGTAACGATGAACCGTTCTGCCCATAAGTCCACCAGATACTATGTGGATGAGTTCCATCTTCTTTTGAAGGAAGAGCAGACTGCAGCTTATAGTGTGGAAATCTGGAAGAGATTTCGTAAATGGGGTGGTATTCCAACTGGTATCACCCAGAATATTAAGGATTTGTTGTCTTCCAGGGAGATAGAGAATATATTTGAAAATTCAGATTTTATTTATATGCTCAACCAGGCTTCCGGTGACCGGCAGATTCTTGCAAAACAGCTGAATATCTCACCAACCCAGCTGTCCTATGTAACCAACAGTAATGAGGGGGAAGGACTTCTGTTCTATGGAAATGTCATTATTCCATTCGTAGACAGATTCCCGAAGAATTCCCTCTATAAAATCATGACAACCCGCTTGGAGGAAACTTCCGAAGCAGGTTAAATCAAAGGAGAAGACAATGTTACGAGCAATTTCATATGTATTAACTTTTAGTGGCGGTGCTGTATTTGGCATCGCTTTTCTCTGTTTATTACAGGCAGGGAAAGGGTATCCGAAGAAGGAGGAGTAATCAGTGGCAGAACAGAGAATGAAAGTCAGGGATAAGAAGGTCCAGAAGATGACCAAAGATGGTCTGGTGGAAGAAAACCTGACGGATAAATCTTCTGTTCGTGTCAGTAACCGTGCCAGTGATGTGCAGATGGGAATAAAACAGGGGGAAAAAGCAGAAAACCTTGTGGATAAGTCTCCCCGCCAGTCTAAGCGGAGTGGGAAAAATATCCGTCCCTCTGTGCAAAAATCCAGGGATGCACCGGAACTGATGCGAACGGAGAACCAAAGTGAGGATTTTGGACAAAATAGAAAGCAACAAAACCGGAAAAGAATCCGTGCTGAGAACAGAAAAGAATCAAGATTTGCGGAAAAATCCGAAGCCAGCCTGTCAGGGAGACTGAAAGAAAAACGTGCGGATCTTTCAGAAAACAGAGGAGACAGCCGGAGTAAGAAGAATGGTGGAAGTAAGAAACCAAAGCAGAAACAGCGTCTGAAATTTGCTTATGAAGAGACTGGTGCTTCTGTGAAAAATGACAAAGATATGGAGAAATTGAACCAGATGGATACGGATGGAGTCAATTTCCGTCATCAGAAACAGAAGGAAAAAGCCAAAAAGTTTTCTTATGAGGAAGCAAGAAAGAAAAAGGAAGCAAAGCAGCATTCCAAGAAGGCACAGGTTTATCAGGCAAATGAAGGAGAGGGTTCTGGAAAGAAGAAATCCCGCCTGAAGTTTGGCGAAGGGGAATCTGTGAAAACAGAAAAAGCTTTTGTTGTTAAGAAAGCAGGAAGTGCAACTTCCGCAGCATTGCACCGTGAGATCAGTAAAAATGAAGACGATAATGCGGCAGTAGAAGGTGCCCATAAGTTGGAAGAAGGCTGCGAAGGTATTTACCGGCTGGAACAGAGAAGTGCCAGACGAAGGAAACAGAGGGCTTCTAGAAAGAGAAGCAGACTGGAGAGACAGGCAGAGAAACAGACACAGGCGGCAGCCCGTCAGGAGCAGAAGAAGCTAAAAAAACAGATTCAGAAGCAACAGATCAAACGGGATTATGCCAAAGCGAAGCGAAGTGAACAGACCGTAGGTACAGCTACAAAAGGTACGATTGATTATATCAAGAAGATTGGCGGCAAAGTCACTAACTTCTTTAAAGAAAACCGGAAGGTGTATATCAGTGTAGCAGTTCTGATCGGATTGATGTTTCTGATCATAACGAATGTTACGTCATGCTCTGCGGTGTTTTTACAAAATGTGATCACTTACACGGGAACCAGTTATCTGTCATCGGATCAGGCAATCCGGGAGGCAGAACTGTATTATACACAGCTGGAAGCTAATCTGCAGGAGCGGATCAACAACATGGAATCTGAAGAACCGGGACATGAGGAATACCGATATAACATCGGACCTATTGAGCATGATCCGTTTATCCTGATCAGTTATCTGTCAGCAAAGTATGAGGAGTTTACTTTTGAACAGGTCAAGCCGGAACTGGATGCATTGTTTGCAGAGCAATATCATCTGACTACTGAAGCAGTCAATGAGACTGTGACAGAGACAGCAACAGTAAGAGTTGGAGAATCTTTGGGACAGGTTGTAACAAGCGGATATTGTAACTGTCCAATCTGTTGTGGTATTTGGAGCGGAGGACCGACTGCCAGTGGAGCATATCCAACAGCCAATCACACCTTAGCGGTAGATGCTTCCAATCCGTTTGTACCAATGGGAACAAAGGTAGTTATGAATGGTGTCGAATATACTGTAGAAGATACCGGAGCTTTCGCAAGATACGGTGTACAGTTTGATGTCTATTATGACAGTCATGCGGCAGCATCTGCACATGGACATCAAACATGGGAATGTTATCTGGCAGATGATAATGGAAGCAATGAAGTGGAAGTGACCAGGACAAGAGATGTAGATGTGCTGAATGTCACCTTAAATAGTGGAAACCTGATGTCAATCTGTCAGGACAGGCTGGGTATTTTTCCAGAAAGAACTGTTCAGTGCCTACAACGATACAAAAGGCAACTTGCAGATGTTTGCAACACCGGTTGATTTTAACTGGTATTCCAGTGTGACCAGCTATTATGGATACAGGATTCATCCAATATCAGGAGCAAATCAGCTTCATAATGGTATGGATATCGGAGCACCGGAGGGGACAAAAGTAATGGCAGGGCTGACCGGAACGGTTACAACTTCTGCTTATAACGACAGCTATGGCAATTATGTTGTGATCGAGGACAGTAAAGGCTATGAACTGCGGTATGCACATTTAAGCAGCCGGAGCGTATCTGCAGGTGCATCTGTTACCAAAGGAGATGAAATTGGTCTGGTAGGAAACACTGGAAATTCCACAGGAAGCCATCTTCATATTGAACTTCTGAAAAATGGAGAGCGGTTAAACCCGATCTTTTATCTGGAAACTGGAGAAGGAGCAGGCTTTGGCGGCAATGAATATACCAGTGAAGCAGCACAGCGTTTGTTAAATGAAGCAGCGAGATATCTTGGAACACCGTATGTGTGGGGTGGATATTCTCCAAGTGGATTTGACTGTTCTGGATTTGTAAGTTACTGCCTGACAAACTCTGGTGTAAGGAATACAGGAAGATTGACTGCACAGGGACTGTATGACATCTGCACGCCGGTATCTCAGTCAGAAGCACAGCCGGGAGATCTGATCTTTTTTACAGGCACTTATGATGCAGGAGTTCCGGTAACGCACATTGGAATCTATGTAGGCAATGGTCAGATGATCCATTGCGGTCATCCGGTGCAGTACACGTCCATCAATTCACCATACTGGCAGAGCCATTTCTATGGATTTGGACGATGGTAAGAAAAAAGGGCGGCTGCATCAGCCGTCCGGAAAGGAGAAGCGATGAAAAGTCTTGAAAAAGCAACGGCGGATTATGAGAAAGCCAAGGAAAAAATGGAAGCATCCAAAGCCAGATATGAAACAGACTTAAAGCGGTTCAAGGCTGCGGAGATTGCAAAAACAGAAGCGGAAAATCTGGAAATTGTAAGAATTATCCGTGCAATGGATATGAGTATTCCGGAATTGGAAGCTTTCAAAAAGAGAATGAAAAATGAACTGCCCGGCAGGGTGGAAATACAGAAGGAGGAAACAAAAGCCGATGATGAATCTGGAAAAAATGAAACAGAAGAAGAGAACAATTACTAAAAGCAGGGTAAAAAAGGGCTTGCTTGCAGCAACGACATTTCTTTGCCTGACAACACCTTTGCTCCAGACACAGACTGCTTATGCAGCTGAGAATACCACACCTGCGATTACGATTGAGAAACCGGATGGCTGGAAACAGGGAGAAACAACCATTGCTGTTACGGTAGATGCCAGCCATATGCCGGAAGGTTTCTCAATAGCAAAGATTGAAGCGAAAGCAGGAAAAGATGGAAGCTGGCAGGATGTAACCGGAAGCGGAAGTATCACGATCACTGGAAATCAGACAGTGTATGTGCGTGTGACAGATGGTGAGGGAAAGGTCTATGAGCAGAATCGCTCTATTAAGTGTTATGACACGGAAAAGCCGACACTTTCTGCTTCTCTGACAGATGGTGTGCTGACGATTCAGGGGAATGATACAGTATCCGGGATTACTGCGGTAACAGTCAATGGCACCACTTATACAGACTTGAAGGATGGAATGCTGAGAGTGCAACTGACACAGAAAGATTTTACTACAAAACAGATTGAGATTACGGTAACAGACGGTGCTGGAAATACTTCTGAAAAGTATGTGTTGCAGAATCCTTACTATGAATGGGCAAAGAAGCAGGCAGAGAAACAGAAAACTTCCAGTGACAGCAATGGTGCAATGGCAACTACGACCAGTGCAGATGCAACGGGAACTGAGAAAACAACGACTTCTCCGCTTCCGCAGGATGCACAGGCTTCTGAGCCGACAGATGCAAAAGGGACCGTGGATGATCGGACAGTAACAGGTATTGAGAAACAGCTTAATAAAGAAGGCGAGACGGCAGAATCCGTTACAAAAACAGCTACGGAAGGAACAAAAGAGTTTTATACCATTTCAACAAAGAGTGGTAAGATTTTCTATCTGATTATTGATAATTCAAAATCTCAGGATAATGTGTATTTCCTTACCGAAGTCAGTGAGAAAGATCTGATGAACTTCACACTTTCTAATTCAGTGACACTTCCGGAAGTAGATACTGTTTATGCAGAACCAGAGAAAAAAGCAGAGGAAGAAAAACCGGAAACGACAGAGTCATCCGAGAAAGATAAGGTAGAGGATGACATCCAGATGCCGGAAGATAAAAGTTCATTTGGAACGTATCTTTTGATCGTACTGGTTGCAGTCGGAGCTGCGGCAGGAGGATATTACTTCAAAGTCTATAAACCAAAGCATGAATATGATGACGAGGATGAGATGGAAGAGGATGAAGATGAATCCGAAGATTCAGAGTCGGAAAAACGGGAAGTAGACGATGCAGATGAGCAGGAAGAAAGTGCAGAACCGGAAATCCTGAGAGATGAAGATTTCAATGATGATGTACTGGAAGATGAAGAAGAGGAGTAGGAGTAAATGAAATTAGTGATTGCAGAAAAGCCATCGGTTGCGATGGCACTGGCTTCGGTACTGGGAGCTAGAACAAGAAAAGATGGCTACGTGGAGGGAAACGGTTATATCGTTTCCTGGTGCATAGGACATCTAGTTGGATTATGCGATGCATCGGAATACGATGAAAAATATAAAAAATGGAGATATGAAGATCTGCCGATTGTGCCGGAATGCTGGAGACACAAGGTTTTGGATGGAACAAAGAAGCAGTACGGAATCTTGAAAAAACTGATGAGAGATTCCAATGTAGATGAAGTGATCTGTGCTACTGATGCAGGACGTGAAGGAGAGTTAATCTTTCGCCTGGTGTATGAGCAGGCAGGATGCAAAAAGCCGATGAAGCGGCTCTGGATTTCTTCCATGGAAGAACAGGCAATTAAAGATGGATTTGCGTCATTAAAAGACGGTTCGTGTTATGACAGTCTCTATCAGTCAGCACTTTGCAGGGCAAAGGCAGACTGGCTGGTGGGAATCAATGCGAGCCGTCTTTTTTCCGTTCTGTATAACCAGAATCTGAAAGTCGGAAGAGTGCAGACACCAACACTTGCCATGATCGTGGATCGAAATCAGAAGATCAAGGAATTTACCAAAGAAAAATATTATATGGCTCATATCAAGTTTGATGATATGGATGCGGTTACAGAGCATTTTCAGAAAAAAGAGGATGCAGATAAAGTGGCTGCGGACTGCCTGGAGCGGATGTGCGAAGTGGAAAAGGATGATGTGAAAGAGAAGACGGTACGCCCTCCAAAACTCTATGATCTGACCACTCTTCAGAGGGAAGCAAACAGAATGTTTGGCTATACCGCACAGCAGACATTGGATGCCGTGCAGGAGATGTATGAGCAGAAACTTGTCACTTATCCGAGAACAGACAGCCAGTATCTGACAGATGAGATGGAAGAAAGCACAGAAACTCTGATTCAGATGTTACTTGGGAAAATGCCTTATGTTGAAGGTCTGGAATATCAGCCAGACGTGAGTAAGGTATTAAATTCAAAGAAAGTATCTGATCACCATGCGATTATCCCGACTATGGAAGTAGCCAAAGCAGATATTGGTGAACTGAAAGAACGAAACCGTAAGATTTTGTATCTGATCAGTGCCAGGGTACTGACGGCAACCGCAGATCCTTATATTTATGAGAGCCATAAATGTCAGATTACCTGTAATTATCATACGTTTTATCTCACGGCAAAGAAAACAAAGCAGGAAGGATTCAAGGCGATCGAAAATAAATGGAAACAGTTCTTTGGCGTAAAGATTGAGAAAGAAGAGCCGGAGCTGGATATCTGGGCAGGCAAGCATTACGGCCCTTGTGATTCTTTTGTATCGGAGCATTTTACACAGCCACCGAAACAATACACAGAAGATACCCTGCTTTCTGCAATGGAACGTGCAGGGAATGAAGAACTGACCGGAGATACAGAAAAGAAAGGACTTGGCACACCGGCAACAAGGGCAGCAATCATTGAAAAACTGATTCAGTCTGGCTTTGTGAAAAGGGAAAAGAAAAATCTGGTGCCGACAGATGATGGCAATGTACTGATTACGGTTCTGCCGGATGAGATTAAATCTCCGAAGATGACAGCAGAGTGGGAAATGGCATTGAATCACATTGCCCAGAATACAGAGACCGCAGATGAATTTCTAAATGGGATTACAGAGCTGATGCAGGAACTGGTTGCCAGATATCAGGGTATTTCAGAAGAAAAGAAAGGGCAGTTTCAGGGAAAAGCAAAAGGAGAAGTCATTGGCAAATGTCCCCGCTGTGGAGCAGATGTCAGGGAAGGAAAAGTAAACTTTTACTGTTCTGACCGGAACTGTGCTTTTACCTTGTGGAAGAATGATAAATTCCTTGCAAGCCAGGGGAAAAAGATGGATAAGGCGGCAGCAAAGAAGTTCCTGGCTAAAGGAAAAATCCATTATAAGGATCTGGTATCCAAAAAAACAGGGCGACAGTATGAAGCAACTGTGGAAATGGTTGATCCCGGCGAGGGGAATGTGCAGTTCAATCTGATTTTCCCGCAACGATAAGTAGTGTATTGCAGGCAGTCTAAGGACTGTCTGTTTTCATACAAATATTATGAAAGAGAGGACCTTAGCATGAAGAAAAAAGGTAATTTTAGGAAAGTAGTATCTGGATTGCTGGCAGGCATGACAATGCTTAGTACAGTGTTATCTCCGATGACTGCATATGCAGCGGAGATTCAGCCAGAGAAAAAACCTCCACTTTATGAGGATGTGAAAGATTTTCTGGATGAAGATGAAGTGGTGACTGCCAAAGATTATGAAATTGAAACAGGCAGTGTATTTGATGTGAAATCAGACTACACAGGACTGGAAATCAAGGATGATGACAAGGTTAAAGTCACATTTGAGGAAGCAAAGAACGACAAGGATGAGGATTTTACGACAGATCATGCGGACACTTACAAAGCGGTCTATTATGTGGAACCGGTAAATCAGGAGCATCCGAAGTATCAGATCAGCCGAAAGCTGATTGTGCGTGAGAAAGAAACAGAAACGCAGACAGAAACTGCAGGGAGTGAAGCAGTAACCGAATCCGAAACAGCTGGCAGTGAACAGCAGACAGAGGAAGCGGAGGAGTCAGAATCAGACTCGGAAATTACCGATATTGATGCTGATGAATTTGATGATTTAGTAGAGCAGGCACAGAATCAGGATACCTATGATGAAGAATCAGGGTTAGAGCTTCACGATGTTTTGGAACAGGCAGGAGACAAAGGTGTGGATCTTGATTCTATGGAAGAGGGAGAGATTGCAACATTTGAAGCAGTTTCGGTTTATTCAGCAAGAAGCACACAGCAGGTAACAATTGAAAAAGGACCACTGTATAGATATGCAGATTATAATCTTGGAACCTATCTGACAGAGCCGTACTATATCAGCTACGGAAGCGTCAGAGCAATTGCGTATTGTGTACAGCCAGCTAAGCCAGGGCCTGGATCTGGAAATTATACAATTACTAAGATTGGAGACAATCAGGCGTTAGCAAAAGTGTGTTATTACGGTACAGATGCCGCAGGAAGCGAAAGTTTTTTCGCGAATAAACACACAGATTTTTCAGAAGGAAAAAGATTCATCATTATTCACATGGCTGCATCTTATGCCAATGGAAGCAGTGATGCATTCTATGGAACAAATGCTACAGGCGAGGCTTTGGCAAAAGAACTCTATAATTATTGTGTGAATAAGCCGGAAATACCAGATGTAGCGATGTCATTTTCCAAACCGAATGTAAAAGCTTATGTAGATGGAAATGTTCAGAGAACGGAGAACATTCAGTTCAACGCATCTTCCCAGCAGAAAATTACAATGGACTTACCAAAGGGAGTAAAGCTCCATAATGTATCTACTGGAAATGTAAGTGCGGCAGGTGCAAGCGTAACAATTGGAGGAGGAACCACGTTTTATCTCTCGGCTCCTCTGACACAGACAAAAGATGTAAGTGCTACTTTTTCTGCAAAGATGAAGGGAAGTATTACAAAAGATTATTCAGCATATAAACTGACTACGAATGCAAGTGTTCAGGATCTGGCATTTGTGTTTGGAGAAGGTGTCGCTGATGAAAAATATGTAAGCTTAAAGGTGTCCTGGATTGAACAGGCTACGATCGAAATCGTAAAGAAAGACGATACAGCGGATGTCAATCTTGCAGGTGCAGTATTCGGTGTATACAGCGATGAGGCTTGTACAAAGCTGCTCACTCAGATGCCGGCAACAGATAAGAATGGAAAATCTTCTGTTACGATCATCAAGACACAGGATACCGTTTATCTGAAAGAGATCACAGCACCACAGGGATATGTAGTAAATGCAACGGCAACAAATGTAAAACTGGTAGCAAGTAAGACTTCCTCTGTGACTGTAGAAAATAAAGAACAGCTTGCAGAGCTTACCATTTACAAAGAAGGACAGGTGCTTTCCGGAGCAGATGTCAGTGAAAATGAAACGGTATTTCAGTATGAAAACCGCAGACAGAAAAATGCAGTGTATAACGTGTATGCCGGGGCAGATATCGTAACTGCTTATGGCACAAAAGTGTACAGCAAAGGAGACCTGGTAAAAGAAAATCTGACAACAGGTGAGAATGGTTCTGTTACACTGAAGAACCTGCATCTTGGAAGCTATGTGGTGAAAGAAGCAAAAGCACCGGACAATTTCTATAACGGCAGCGAAGAAAAGTCAGTGACTCTGACTTATGCCGGACAGAATAAAGAAGTTGTATTTGCAGATGTGACTTTTAACAACGAAAGACAGAAAGCAGACGTTTCCGTAGTAAAACAGGATAAAGATACAAAGAAACCACTGAATGGCGGTATTTTTGCACTGTATGCATCCGATGATATTAGAAATGCAGACGGAACCGTTGTTGTGAAAAAAGGAACACTGATTGAGAAAGCAACTGCTGGAGCAGATGGAACTGCAAAATTCACAGCAGATCTTCCGATTGGATATTCCTATTCCGTAAAAGAAGATCAAGCGCCGGAAGGCTATGTAAGAAATACAGAAGATGTGTATACGTTCAAGTTTTCTTACACCAATGATAAAGAAGCAACCGTATCATTTGCCCATACCTTCAGCAATGACCGTGTGACAGCAAAAATCAATTTATTCAAAGTTGATAAAGAAACAGGAAAAGCAGTACCACAGGGAGATGCCACACTGAAAGGTGCAGTTTATGGTCTGTATGCCCGTGAAGATATCGTGCATCCGGACGGAGCAACCGGAACTATTTATAAAGCAGGAGAACAGGTAGCATCTCTTACAACAGATGACAAAGGACAGTCTTCTGTAAAAGGTTTATATCTTGGCAAATATTATGTCAAAGAGATCACACCGCCGACCGGATACCTGGCAGATACAGAAGAGCATGATCTTGTGTGCAGTTATGAAGGAGATATGACAGCAGAAGTAAAAAGAGAGTGCACTTCCAGTGAGCAGGTCATCAAACAGCCATTTCAGATCATCAAAGCAGCCAACAATGGAAAGACCGATGCAGATCTGTTATCCGGAGCCGGATTTACAGTTTATCTGAAATCTTCCCTTACAAAGAAAGCAGATGGAAGCTATGATTTTGATTCTGTCAAACCAGTAGTGAGTGGAGAAAATGGAGCTACTGAGATTTTCACAGATGAAAAAGGGTATGCCTGCAGTATTCCATTACCATTTGGAAGCTATATCGTGCGTGAGACAACAACACCGCACAACTACAAGCCAGTCGATGATTTTGAAGTGAATATCACAGAGCATCATCCTAATGAGCCACAGATCTGGCGAGTGCTTCTGGATGAAGAGTTTAAGGCAAAACTGAAAATCGTGAAAAAAGACGATGAAACAAAGAAATCCGTATTGATTGCAGGAACAGAATTTAAGGTATATGACCTGGACAACAAAAAGTATGTGGAACAGGTAACAACTTACCCAGTGACAACCACTCACAAGTCCTATTTTACGGATAGCCAGGGATATCTGATCATGCCGAAGAATCTGAAGATCGGACATTACCGGATTGAGGAAGTCAACGCACCGGAAGGGTACACAATCAACAAGAACTATGTAGAGATTGCGGTGGATGCAAACACAGCATACCAGATGGATTCTGAGAGCGGAGATGCCATTATTACGGTAGATTACGAGAACCATCCGGTAAAAGGAAAACTGACGATCTATAAAAAAGGTGAGATGCTGACCGGATTCAAAAAGGAGTTTGTTTATGAAGAAAGGTATCTGAAAGGTGCATCATTTAATGTCTATGCAGCTGAAAATATCTATACACCGGATTATCAGAAAGATGAAAACGGAAACAGACAGCTGATCCATGCAAAAGATGCACTGGTAACAACGGTAACGACTGGGGAAGACGGAAAAGCAGTTGTTGATAACCTGCCACTTGGTTCTTACTATGTGGTAGAAAAGACTGCACCGGAAGGATTCGTTCTAAACCATGATAGATCAGAAGTCGCATTTGTCTATGCCGATCAGGATACACCTGTGATTGAACAGGAAGTGACTGTTGGCGATGACCGACAGAAAGTTGCAATCAAGGTAGAAAAACAGGATGCAGAAAATGGTGCAACCGTAGCAGGAGCTGTCTTTGGCATCTATAACACAGAAGATCTGAAGAATGAGAAAGGTGAGATCATTGTAAAGGCAGATACACTTCTGCAGGAAATGACTTCTGATAACGATGGTCTTGCAGCATGTACGCTGGATCTGCCGCTTGGACAGTATTATATGAAAGAGTTAAAAGCACCGGCGGGATTTGTATCCTCTGATGAAGTTCTGAATCTGGATGCTTCTTACCAGGGGCAGGATGTGAAGACAGTAAAACTGAAAACAGTGAAAAAGAACCAGCCGACAACAGTTGAAATCACAAAATCTGATGTAACAACAGGTGTGGAACTGGATGGGGCAAAACTCACCGTTCTTGATAAAGAAGGAAATGTTGTGGATCAGTGGACTTCTGTAAAAGATCAGCCACATGTGATCAAACGACTGACTGTGGGTAAAGAATACACCCTTCGAGAGGAAATGGCACCGTATGGATATCTGAAAGCGACGGATGTGAAGTTCACACTGGAAGATACTGCCGAGATTCAGAAAGTAGAGATGAAAGATGAAGTTCCAACAGGACTTCTGATCATCAACAAAAATGGAGAGTTTCTGGATAAGGTGACACTTTTGGATCATGTAAAAGGTACCGTGGAGCATCTTTTTGAGTATGTAACCGGAAGCCTTTCAGATGTGGCTTTCGATGTATTTGCTGCGGAAGATATCAAAGCGGCAGATGGTGTCAGTGAAGATTATTTCAAAGCAGATGAAAAAGTAGGAACCATTACCACAGATTCCAATGGTATTGCACAGATGGGAGATCTACCGGCTGGAAAATACTATGTGAAGGAAGTAAAAACAGCCCATGGTTATGTGCTGGACAAAGAGCCGAGATATGTTGACCTTTCCTACCGTGATCAGGACACACCAGTCATCACTTATGATGAGAAATGGCAGAATGCCCGTCAGAAAGTAAAGGTTACGGTTCTGAAGAAAGAAAAAGATACAGAACGTGTTCTTGCAGGTGGTGTCTTTGGTCTTTATACCAGTGAAGATATCAAAAATGCAAAGGGCGAGGTACTCCTTGAGAAGGACAGTCTGATCGAGCAGCGGGTAACGGATGAAAAAGGACAGATTACTTTTACGGCAGATCTTCCGGTAGACGGAAAATACTATGTGAAAGAAATCTTTGCGCCGGACGGATTTGTTACAACAGAAGAAGTACAGGAATTTACCTTTGAATATGCCGGAGAAGACCAGGCAGAAGTAAGCTACGACTTTACTTTTGAAAATCAGCCAACCACAGTGGAGCTGTCCAAAACAGACCTGACAACAGGTAAAGAACTTCCAGGTGCACACCTGAAAGTAACGGATTCAGATGGCAATACAGTAGATGAATGGACTTCTACGGAAGAATCCCATGTGATCAAAGAACTGGTTGTTGGTAAGAAATACACCATGACAGAGACAAAACCGGCAGATGGATATGT
>ENA-OQJG01000084-OQJG01000084.1-human-gut-metagenome-genome-assembly--contig:-NODE-84-length-16056-cov-3.452445_pt1 | contig 16056 bp, 15 predicted proteins | sample MGYA00242601_ERZ504767 | MGnify/ENA primary metagenome ERZ504767 (study PRJEB26092, sample SAMD00036362) | human gut metagenome | host: Homo sapiens | study: EMG produced TPA metagenomics assembly of... | reverse complement strand
AAATGATGCAAACAGCGGATTGCTCTCACTCATTCTCGCATCCATCAGATATACATTTCCACGCCATACAAGCACTCCGCAGCCTTCAGTATTTTCTTCAAGTGCCTTAAACTCTGTTGGTGAGAATTCCTGAATCTTGGCAAGATTTGCTGCATCAAGCCCACCCTGGTCAAAGAACACCTTGAACGGACAGTTTGAGAACATGTCTCTCAGCGATGGATTTTCAAGCACGTGTGTAATATTCTGGGCTGCAAGCGTAACTATGGCTCCAACCTTACGGTATGTCTCAATTGCATACAGAAGCTGTGCTGCCGTTGTTTCTTTCTCACACAGCACCTGCGCCTCATCCACAATCAGGTGGAGTGCCTGCTTTGTTTCCTGGTTTGTATCAATTCTCATTGAGAGAAAATGCATTATTGTCAGCATGCACGGCTCCCATATCTCCTGGTCAATATTTTTAAGACCGAAGCCTATAAGCCTGCTGTTCATGTCAAGGTTTGTTTCATGTGCAAACATGTCGTATACACCTGTGGTGTAATCCTCAAGTGAGTCGACTATCTCCATAATTATTCTCTTGTCTTCAGTAAACTCAGCAGTATCAATCTGTGCTTTAATTTTTTCCCTGAGCAACGGCAGAGTCGGGTATTTTTTCTTCTTTGCATGTTTTGAGGTCTCGTTAAAATATTCCTCATACATAGTCCTTACTGCACGTCCGACATAGTTCATGTGAATTCTGGTTACAACAATATTTGTCATGATTGAGGCACAGAATGAATTAGAAAAGTTTGTCATCCTTGCAATAAATTTATTCCGGACATTGCTGTCTCCATTCTCCACATAGTCAGGAATCTCATACGGATTCATATAAATTTTGCTCTGAGGTGTAAAATCAAAATACATTCCGCCTCTCAATGAGCGTATGAATTCCATCTGTTCATTATTCGGGTCAAGTATAATCACATCATCATCTGTAAACAGCAGAGGCTGTGCTATCTCTGTTTCCTTAATGAAAAATGATTTGCCGCTTCCAGTATGTCCTACCATAAAGCCATGAGGTGCAGGAAGAAGTTTTCTGTTACCGTATATGAGATGCTTTGTCGTTTTATTGAGTCCGTATACGATTCCGTTGCTGTCATGCACATCTCCTGCATAGAACGGCTGGAAAGCTATAGCTGACGAGGTATATAAAAACCTCATATGATTTACCTGACGTCCACCTATCGGAAGGACAGTGTTTAATGCCTTAAGCTGCCTGTGGTAATATGGTTCAAGCTCATAAGAGCTTCCCTTTGCCTTCTGTTTTAAAATATCCACCCTCTGTGTCAGCTCCTCAAGTGAATCTGCATACACCAGCACCAGAAGCCCGAGAAAAACTCCCTCCTCATCATTCTCATCAAGCTGATCCATGTCATCTTCCAGGCTCGTCTTCTTTTTGGTCAGGCTGTAGCTTGTAGTTGCTCCAAACTGCTTATTATTGTAATTTCTTGTACGCTCCTGGGCTATTACCCTTTCGTTATTTGCATGCGCGTTTTCAAGTCTGTCATGAATTACATTCTTTGGAACACGCTGCATGTCTATCGTAATGTATGTTGGAAAAAGTACATCACTTAAGCTGTGTATTACCTTGTCCTCTGAAAGAGACTGCCCAAACGCGGTTCCCACAAGCACTGATATGTATTGTTTATTGTTTATAACCATGTAGTCGGTATCTGACTGTATCGATGCCGGAAGTATCTGGTTTTTCCATCCGCTGTCATGTGGTGATATTCTTGCAGGAGGCAGGCACTCTTCCCCTGCCCGTAACATTCTCGACAGCAGTACCATTCTCTCTTCTGCAGACATTTTGTATATCCTGCTCCTTAAGTTACGGAAAATATTTGACAGTGTAGTGTCAATCGTTGCAAAGTATGCCTCAGCTTCTTCCAGAGTATGCGCACGGCATGTCACAGTAAGAATCATTGTCTTTCTGATGTCTCTCGTTCCTTCATCTATCTTCTGGTTAATCCACTTTCCTATTCCTTTTTCTACCACAGGATATTCCTGTCCATTAATTGGATTGAATATCTCATTCACAAATGAATCCAGGTCTCTCTGTTCGTTTGCAAGTGTAATCTTAAAAGGTCCATCCAGAGATTTAAGCAGTGTCATTATCTCAAGCAGTGTGCTGTCCTTTTTATGGATATCCTTATTTACATAATTGATATCCTCGAACACATAGCTCTGATCATACATTGCTTCACCTGTCATTGGCTCAATCTTAAAGTTGCCGTTTTCGTATGCCCTGTCAATGCAAAGCCACTCCTTGACGCTCCGCGGCACCTTTACTACCGGCACGCTTAAAGCTCTTCCCTTTTCAAATTCACTATTTGCATCTAATTTTGCCATTATGTTTCCTTTCCTTTAAATCCCAAAAGTCTGTTTCATGAATGAGTCTGCACCTTTTTACTCCTGACAGCCGTCAGCATCATCATGAACATATTTTCAATGCATCCGGTCGGCAGGATTATGTCAGTAAGAATGTTGTCTCCAAAGAAATCATGCAGGTTCAGCTTCGAGACCAGTACCACGAACATCACTATGACAACTATTGAAAATGATTTACTGAGTAATGTTTTAATCCATGCTCCTGCAGCATTCTGTATTCCCGGTCCTCCGGGAATACACGAAACCGCAAGTGGTCCCGTTGCTGCAAGCATGTATAACTGTATAGTTCTGCTAACCATTGTGATAAATATGATAGCTGCACATACAATCGCTATTACCAGGAAGATTATGCCAATAACCATCAGTACCATAAGCTGTACTTCATTGACCGATGAATCTTCCAGTCCTCTAAAATCACTTTCACTTATTATAACCCCTCCGGTTACTTTGGTTACTGAAAATACCCATTTGCTGAACCATAGTACCGAATTTATTGCAAGATTGCCGAGCAGTACCTTAATCAGCACATTGACTCCGGTTTCAATCGTCATGCTCTCCCTAAGGTTTCCAACCTGCCTGCATATGCCTATGTAAAAGAAAAGATTCAGCATTGTGGCTGCTATTGCCTGAAAGAACGGAAAAAGAGTACCACTGACATATGCCCATGCTGTAGACGATGCACCTTGAGGTGTATTTAATCCAAAACCAAGGCTGAATCCCAACATATAATTGTATAGCTTAACTCCAATAGTATATAAAGGTGCAAGGCCGCTTGTAATCCAGTCCATAAAACCACTCCCTTACATTATTGCTGCCAGTATCTGCGGTGCCATTGCCATTACAAAACCGCCTCCAATACGTTTGAATGCGTTTGCCTGCATTGTACCCTCAGACCCCTGAAAGGCAATGCCCCACTCTGAAATTCCCCAGAGTGTAATTATTGAACCGATGGATGAAACAATTCCACTTACAAGATTCTGCAGCGATGTAAATTTTGCTGTCACAACATTTGCTGCCTCCGCTGCGTATACCGGTGACACTTCACCTGCCATGATTACTGTAGTAATAAGCAGTGCAAGCATAACCTGGAAGAAACGTACCGCATCCACGTTCTGTATTCTGTACTTTACCATTTTTATATGCCTCCCTATTTTTTCTTTTTTGCAAGTGCCACAATGCCTACTCCGATAAAGCTCAGCAGGAGCCATGAACCGAAGAATATCATTCCCATAAACTGTGCCATATCCGGCTTAAATTTAGCAAGCAGCGCCGTCAGCGATACTGCAAGAATAAATGCTGCTACAAATGTAACAATAAAACCAACTGGTATTTTCTTCTTTCTATGCATAATAATTTTCTCCTTTTAAAAAACGCAGAGCCTCACAGCCCTGCGTTAATCATTGTTTGTAGGTAATTGGGTAACCCTCTAGTGTTTCTTCTTTGATACTGCTTTCTTCCTGAAGAATGAACAGATAACTGCCATTACTCCTGCTATTCCTGCAAGCACATACATAACCACTGACATGTAATCACCGGTCTTTGGCTTTGGCGGAGCAATCATTGTAATGGTCTGGGCTGCATCGTTGATGTCATTGTGTGATGCAATGGCATAAGCGCCATCTGCAGTCACAACATCAAGCTGCTCAAATACTACAAGCTGCTTTCCTGTCATGCCTTTTCCGTTGAATCTGAATGTCACGTCAACTACGCCCTCGGTGCCTGCCGCTGTAAACTCAGTTACTGCAGTTACTTCCTTTCCGTCAATCACAAGTGCTTTTCCTGTAGCTTTGTCCATGAGCTTTCCTGTCACTCTGTAGGTCTGTCCCTGTACCAGATTCTGGTACGCAACTGAATCTACAATAGTAACGCTGCTGTCAGCTGTTGAGTTGTGATCCTTTCGCTCACCATCGATGGCTGTTGTTCCAATCTTCGGAACATAAAGTGTCTGTGCCTCATCTGTAATATCGGCATGTGTCGCTATGAGATTATTCTCATAGTAGACATCCTCAAACATAACAATTGTTCTTCCTGCAAGAAGGCTCGCATCAAATGTAAATACCACATCCACTTTGCCTGTTGCTTCCTTCGCAACAAACTCTGCCTCTGCCGTAACATTGTTTCCGTTTGCAATAACCGGTGCTCCGTTTGACTTGTCTACTGCAGTTCCGACTACCTTATACTTCTTTCCTGGTACCAGATTCCGGTACGATACAGTATCGACTATCTTTGCACTCTTCTCAGCATAAAACATGCTGGTGCCTGACTTTGCATCCTTTGCTGTGGTCTTAATTTGTGGCACGCAGATGGTCTGGTTCTCATCACTGTAATCTTCATGTACCGCAATGAGCACCTCTTTAACTTCACTGTTGTCGGCTGGATTGTTATTTTCATTATCTACCTCGACCTTGTTTGATGTGTTATCTGTTTTATTCTGTGTGTTTTCTGACTCAGATGCCTTCTGTGTATCATCAGGTGTCTTGTCCTTGCTTGATGTATCATCAGGGTTTGCATCAGCATTATCCGCATTTTTCACGAGATAAAGCTTCTCAAACAGCACCATTGTCTTTCCGGCAAATTCCTTTGCACTGAATGTAAACTCAACATCCACAGTGCCGTCTGCTGTTTCAGGTGTGAATTCAGCCTCGGCTGTGATATCCCTGCCGTCATTCTGCAGTGGTTTTTTGCTGTCCTTATCCATTACTGTTCCTGCTACCCTGTATGTAAGGCCAGGGATAAGGTTTTTATATGTTACTGTATCTTTTACTTTTACATCATCCCCTGCATTTGACAGATGAATGCCTGTCACCTCATCAAGAGCCTCTGTTGCAATGGCTGGCACGTAAATGGTCTGTGCCTCGTCATTTATGTCTGCATGTACTCCGATAAGCTTGCCCTCATAACGGATTCCTCAAACATTACAATGGTCTTTCCGGCCAAATTACTTCCGTCAAAGATAAAATCAACATCCACTTTTCCGTCTGCTGTCTCAGGTGTTATCTTAGCTTCTGAAGTTACTGCTTTTCCGTCTGCATCCTTAATCACCTTTCCGGTTTTCTTATCCATCGCTGTTCCTGTGACCTTATATGTCTTTCCAGGAATAAGATTTGTGTACTCGACAGTATCCGTGATTTTGATATCCTTCTCAGCATATGTGAGCTTCGTCTCTGTCTTTGTGTCTGTTGCTGTAGTCTTTACTGATGGAACATAGATAATCTGTGCTTCATCGGAAATATCAGCATGCACGCCAACGAGCTTATTGTTGTAGTAGATGTTTTCATACATTACTACAGTCTTTCCTGCAAGTGTGCTTCCGTCAAATACAAACTCAACATCGACTGTACCATTTGCTTTTTCTGCCTTAAACGATGCCTTTGCGGTTACATCTTTTCCTGCATCGTCCTTTAATGTCTCGCCTGTTGTCTTGTCTATTGCAGTTCCTGTGACTGTGTATTTCTCACCCGGTACCAGATTCCGGTACGCTACTGTATCAGTGATGTGTATGTCCTTCTCTGCAAGTGTGAGCTTTGTTGCTGTCTTATCATCAATGGCTGTTGTCTTTACAGATGGGATATAAATTGTCTGTCCCTTGTCATTGATATCCTCATGGGCTGCAATCTCTGCTTTTCCATAGAACATCTTTTCAAACACAACCACAGTTGTATCATCAAGACCATTTGTATTGAAGTGGAAATCTACTGTTGTTTCTCCGTCAGCTGTATCCGGTGTGAAATCGGCTGATGATGTAACGGCCTTGCCGTTTACTGTCACAGCCTTGCCGGTACGCTGATCCATGAGTGTTCCGGAAATGGTGTATGTCTTTCCCGGTACCAGATTCCGGTACGCTACTGTATCTGTAAGAGTCACATCACTACCTGCCAGTGACATGTGCGAGTCAGTGTCCTTATCCTTTACACTTGTAAAAATGAGTGGAATGTGGACTGTCTGTGCCTCATCATCAATGTCTGCATGTACTGCAATAAGCTTGTCAGTGTAGTAGACATTCTCGAAGAATACAACTGAACGTCCGGCCATGGCTGTTCCGTCAAATGTAAACTTCACATCCACACTGCCGTCTGCTGATGCTGCAGTAAACTTAGCTGTCGATACAAGCTCGTTTCCGTCTGCGTCTGTAAGAGGCTCTCCTGTTTCCTTGTCTACAGCTGTTCCCCTGACTGTGTACTCCTTGCCCGGTACCAGATTCCGGTACGCTACTGTATCTGTGACAGAGACTTCCTTCTTTGCCTCGCTCACGTTAATCTTTGAGCTGTCATCTGTTGCAGTAGTCTGTGCTGCTGGAATGTGGATTGTCTGGCCCTCATCATTAATGTCCTTATGCTCTGCAACCTCCACATCCTCAAGTGTAAGTGTCTCATATACTACAAAGCTCTTTCCTGCGAGTCCTGTTGTGTCGAACTCAAACTTGAGCTTCTTTGTGCCTGATGCACGTCCTGCCGTGAAAGCCATTTCCTGTGTGACAGGCTCTCCGTCAACAAGCAGCTCCTTGCCTGTGTCCTTATCCATGAGCACACCGCTTAATGTGTATGTCTCACCTTTTAAAAGGTTAGTGTATGTGACAGTATCGGTGATAACAGCCCTGCTGTCTGCAAGTGTAAGGTGATCAGCTGTCTCACTGTCTGTGGCTGTGGTATGGATTTCAGGAAAATAAATAGTCTGGTCTTTATTCTCCATATCCTCCTCTGTGGCTGCCACGTAATTGCCATATGTGAGCTTCTCGCATACAACTACTGTCTTTCCGCCAAGTGCAGATGAATCAAAGTTAAAGTGCATATCGAGCACCTTCTTTGTTCCGTCAGATGTAAATGTCTGTGAAGCTGTCACCGGATTTCCGTTTACCATGACTGCTTCGCCTGTGTCCTTGTCCATGAGTGTACCTGTAATTGTATACTCTCTGCCTGCCATGGTGTCCGTGATTGTTACCTTATCAACGATATCAGTATCAGCCGATGGCTTGATAATCTGGTACTGTGTCTTTGCATCAGATGCCTGTGTTGTGATAACAGGTGTTGGCTCTGAATGGTTCTCGATTGTACCTATATCAACTGTAACCTTGTCTCTTCTGATAGAGAACTCGCCATTATAGAGGTATTTTGCCCCTGTTGTTGTCACAGGAAAGTTCCTCAAGTGTGTAATCACCATAAGGCATTGCTCCAAGAGAATCATCAACAGCAGCTTTTCCGTCTCCTGTAGAGAACCACAGTCCGTCATATGCTCCGCCACCGTTTGTGTTCTTTGAGTGTGCGTTCCAGCTGCTTTCTGAGCTGTAGTAACCATTCTCATCAGTCTTGATTATGTGGCTCTCGCCTGTAGCTTTGTTTGTTACCCTGAATGGAATGTCACCCATTCTGTTCTGGTTGTCTGTGTCAATCTTAGTAAGCTTGAAGTCACCACGCTTGATCTTATCGGCAACAGAAAATTCATTGCCACCTTTCAAAGATGCAAGGTTACCATTTTGTGTGATCTGTGTCACATACTTTCCGGTAATCTTAGTACTGCTTCCTGAAACCTGAAGATATGCTCCATCAAGCTTATAGCCTTCCGGTGCCTTTGTCTCTTCGATTGAGAGTGTTCCAAGTGGTAAAACGGCTGTGTTTCCGAGCTTGTAAAAATCATCTCCTGATACTTTATAATCATCCGCCAGCCTTGCAATATATGCTGTCTTATCACCACTGGTTATTTTTTTAGTCTTGATAACCCATGTTCGTGTGGCATTTGCAGGAAGATTTCCTGCATCGTAAAATCCTGCATAGTACTTAACCGTAAACTCTGCTCCCTCAAGGCTTGCTCCACCCTGTGCAGCCTCTCCGGTAGCACTGTCAATCTTGTTGATTGATATTCTTACAGGATCGTTAACAGGCGTATCGGTTACGCTGACTGTTGAAGTCTGTGAAGCTGTAACGTTTATCGAACCAACCGTACTGTCAAGTGCATATCCTGATGGTGCTGTAAGCTCCTTGTAGTAGTAGGTTCCCTCGTTGAGCGATACTGTTCCTGCATTTCCGCTTGCGTCAGTTGTAAGTGTTGTTACCTGTGTGCTGCAGCCTGCATCCGAATATACTCCGTATGTGGCTCCTGCAAGTGAGTAGCAGCTGTTTCCTGATGTAAGTGAAGCATTTGCGGATTGCTTTGTAAGTGTAAGAAATCCTGTAGGATTATATTCATAACCCATTATCTTTTGGGTGCTTCCCGTATCAAGTACATAAATCTTGAATGATGATGGTACCGGCTGCCATGTGAGTTTAAATCTTGGTGCCTCCTCATTAATAAGGTCTCCCTTTGTATTAAATCCAAGCACGTTCTGGTATGCCCAGTTCTTAAAGGAGCTGTTACAGCCATGCATTGCTTCTGATCCTTCATATGTAGCAGCATCAGCAAGTATTATGTGGCTTAATGCGATGTATCTGTCATCATTCATTGCACTTCCGTCATACCATGTGGCCGGGAAATATTTGGCATCAAAGCCCGGTGCACCCCAGCAGTAGTACGCGATATGTCTTAAATTCTCGGCAGCCGATGTATCTCCGGCATATGCCATATAATTCTCAACATCGTAGTGCTTTTCAAATGTTCCTGATTTTGGTGTCTTTTTCGACGGCTGTATACAATAAGCATAATTGCCGCCTGCATACATCTTGTGTGTTTCGTATCCGGCATACTTGGCAGAATCATCTGATACCGTCAGTTCAACCGTATCACCGGCCGCCTTGACCGGCACTGTTCCCATACCGGTTGTGACGATTGTCGGCACAGATAAAATAACTGCCATGGCCAGTGCCAACACTCTTTAAATTTTTTCATGCGATTTGTCTCCTTAATTTATTTGCATTAAAAAAGGACTGACCGCTATGGTCAATCCCTGCTGTTATGGAGGTCCCCTCTGCATGATGTCTGTTCGTGATATAAGTTTTTTCATCATGTTCTCCTGTCCTGTTATTCATTTGGCTTACAATTTGTAACAAAAAAGGAACTGTACGAGACCTCTGTACAATTCCTTTATCATCAATTATATATTACACTATCATCAAAAAGATATCTACCACCACTTACTACCACCCTATTTTGTGGCACCGCATCCGCTGCATCTTTCGCCATAGACATTCTCCGTATATGCTGCCTGATCTACCACATATACCTGCTCTGTTACTGCGTCATGGTGTATGGTTCCGACCTGTACCGGAATACAGCTGTAACTTCCATCACATTCAAATTCATGCTCTGCAACTTTATCCACTTCATCGTCATCAGTTCCTAAATCTTTTCCGCATTTATTGCAAACATTATGATACTCATACTTTGGCTCATCATATGCAGCCTTTACCACCTTTGTCTCATAGTGTCCTTTCTCCGGGTGGTTTATTGTATTGGCCACATACTTTACCCATGTATGGGTATGAGCAGCTGGCTTATTCGCTGTGCCTGATGAGCTGTCTGTACCTTTGCTGCCTGCGGCTGATGCCGGCTTGGTCTGATTTGATGCACCTGAAGACTGCGCGCTCTTTTTACCGCTGTCTGTTTTTGCAGTTGAAGCACCTGTACTTTGTGTGCTGTTGTGGTTCACGGCTGTGGAGGTACTATTCTTTGTACTGCTCTTACTGTCAGCAGACGAAGATGCAGTAATATCTGATGTATCTGATTTTGACGCACCGGAACCAGATACCTTTTCATCGTCCTTTACTGTTGCAGCCGTTTCTTCAGACTGCGTATCCCCTGCAGCTTCAGATACTCTTTCCGCGCTGTTTTTGCGTATCGGATACTGTTGCTTCCTGTGTATTGCTGCTCTTGTTTTCGGCTGATCCACACGAAGCTGCCGAAAATACAACCGTTATCGCAAGTATTGCTGTTATGATTTTTCTCTTCATGCTGTTTCCTTCCTTTCTATAAACGTGGGGCTTTTACTGCCTTCTGCGGCTTTTTTACAAGTGTTGTGCCCTGTAAGCAGTTATCCGCTATCCATTCCTTAAGTTTTACGTTATCGTTGCTCTCATAATAATCAACAAGCATCTGCTTAAATGCACCATCATATTTGACCGGGACATTGAATATGCCTCTGCCGTTTTCTATAAGTATTTTATTGGCTGCAAACGAACCGACTCTCTTATTTCCGTCCTTGAACATCTGTGTACGCATAATGTAAAGACCGATAGACAAAGCTCTGTCCGTAATGCACTCTATCCTGTTTAGTTCCTGCAGATCCCGGTATATGGTTTCTACATCCGGTATCTCCGGTCTCCAGTCTGTGCCTGATATCATGACATCATCAACACGGAGCTTTCCAAGATACTGGTAAGGCACGTCAAATCTAGCTGTCAGTTCATGTATTGATTCAAGAAACACCAAATCTACAGGTTCATCCAGATGATCAAACAGATAATGCCATCCGTCCCTGAGGCAGCATACCTTGCTCATGTCGGTCGGTGTTACTTTATCTACATTTACATTATTAAGAATATCCTGTGTCTCTGCAAAGGTCAACTCCTATTCCCTCAAGATTTGCCTGCTTATAAATTGAGTCTACGAGCACTCTCTTTGCACAGAATATATTTTCTTCTTTTGTCATGTTGTATATGTCTTTAATTTCTTTCATCATTTTACCTCTTTTACTGGTTATTAGTGCTTTTATCAGTGAAGTCGAAATACAGTTCATCATCTTCACTTTCAGTATTACCTCCCCAGTGATAACCTCTGTCAAAGGCTTCTTTAAAGACTTTCTGCTGGTCCTCCTGTATTATCTTTGCAGCCTCCTGTCTCATGTGCCATTTAACAACCGGTATAACTATCACAAGTGCTAATCCGATAACTAACGCTGTTGCCTTGATAATCTTATAAAATCTGCCATTATTCCCCATCTTCATCCCTTTTTGCCTCCAGTCTTTTTAATTCTACCATATATGCAAGCATTCTTTTAGTGTATACAGGACACTCACGGTCACCGGATATCCAGTGCCTTAAGGTTCCCATTGGAATACCAAATGTCTCCGAAAATTCTTTCTGTGTCATTCCCAGGGATTTTATCAGTTCCTTGAAGGATACTTTTTCTTCCTGTGCAGACATAACACTCATTTCCCGGTCTGAATATATCATCCAGTCAGTCTTTTCATTTCCCATATATATCCTCCCTTCACTTATAAAGTAATCCAATGGGGCGTTTTTGTCAAGTAAAAACGTCTCATTGGATTGTTTTTGTGAGAATTGCACAACAAAATGCTGCTCTTTAACCGTGATCACAAAGTTGTATTTGTACAATATTTATCTTTTTTCACAATTATATAATACCACTTAACAGATATGCTATCTACCTCCACTTACTACCGGTCTTTTGTCGGCCGAAATATCTCTGAAATATCTCTGAACTCCCCATAAATGAGACATTTTATGATGATTTTGTAACTTTTAATGCACATTTGCTAATCAAAAAACTCTTACAATTTTATTTAACGTGATTCTGCAGAATCCATATTTATATATGAAATTCACAAAATATTTCACTTAAAAAGAGAAATAAAAATCATACTCTCTTTGACCACGAAAGAAGGAGGATATTCCCAATGATTAAAACAACAATAATTAAGCTGCTTAGCAGATTAATAGCAAACTTTTTGATTCGCTTTTTGGTAAAAAAATACATATCTCGTATTTTCCGGCCGCATATGAACATTCTGTTAACATACCAGAATAAACATGTACATATCATCATTTACATTTTTTCTTAGCACTAGGATCAGAGATTGAAAGACTATAATGCAGGTACTGGCTGCCTTGTCTAATAAGGCTTGTCTTTTCCCTTTTAATTTTTCTTTTTCATTAATGGGACTTGTAAGAGTTTCAGCCGGTTATACGATAACATGCCATCATTTAATCCGGAGCGCAGCTCCCGCAAGTCCCATATATGGGAAAAGATAAGACTTAATTCCAATAAAAGAAAAGGTAAGATATAAGAATGTATATAAAGGCGTTTATATATATGCCATTTATGGCTTAAACACTGCATTTGAGCTTATCTGATGCCGGCGTTCTTTTGGACTGGTATATGCCATATATATCTGCATTTATGGACTGGTTTTCCGGCATATGACATATATGTCACTTTTTTTGGACTGCTTTAAAAATATATCCGTATTTTTGGACTGATATGTTCAGGGCTGCCGTGACATGCATGTCATCCGGTCTTTCCGGAATGTTTTTTATTCATTTTTGAAGTATTTTTTGGATTTTATGCGTTTTGAAATGCAAATGTGCATGTTTATGTGAACGTTTACGAGGCCTGCGTCATCCGACCCAGGCTGTTTGCCATATTTATATTGTTGAATTGAGAAGCAGACTCTCCAGCTCTCCATAATCATTGTCACGCTGGCTGAAGCTGTTGAATCTGTTTGATTTGCTGTTTGATTTCACAGACTGTGTTTCCGGCACATCCTTTAAGCCCTCCAGAATGGCTTTTAAATGATGATGTACTATCGGTGCAGACAGAGACCTGTCTCTCCATTTATGTCCGCTTATACTGTTATGTATTGCTGCTGAAAGGTATGTTTTTACATCGGCATGTTTTTTTGCAAAGGCTGCAGCATACTGATACATAAGAAAAACGGTATCATCAAAGCCTGTTTTGTCATACTTGATGTTATCTCTGTTTAAATCCATTCTGACTGACTGCTCATTATACATGTCCTGGTCATACCTGTGGCCTTCCTGGCCTTTAGCGGGCTTTTTAAAACATATCCTTGATGTTATGCGGTAAAAACCATCCTTTATTCCTACGCTGAAGAATCCGCATACCTTGGACAGTGAATGTATATAGCCTCTGACTGTTCTGTCAGTTACCCCAAGCGTTTTATCCCAGGCTTCATAAAATGCCCTGACGCCATGCTTGTAGCCTTTTCCTGTCTCAAAGCTTCGCTTCCTGAATTCAAGGGCCAGATACTTCTCTTTTGCTTTCAATGACTTGAACTCTCCTGAACGGAACACCGGGCTTGCCAGGTCAACATATCCCTCATTCCGGTATGTAGCCTCGCTGCTTCCTTTCCATGGATATGCATTATCGTTTACCGTAATGTCATAATCACTTGTAGTGCCTGCGTCATTCTGGTTGCGTCTGAAGGTCACAATTCCCTTATCAGCAAGGCCATACAGCGCATTATAGAAAGACTGCTTACATCTGTCATACTCATCGCAGTAGTCTTTGTAGTATGCCCCATACATGGTTCCACTGGTCTCATCAGAATGCTGCACTGCCCAAACCAGCAGATCCATTTCACTGTTGCTCACGTTATGAAGTTTTTCAAGTATTCTGTACTTAAGCTTCATCTGTTCCTCTTTGTTACTTCATTTTCTAACTGTTTTTTATGATTCCATTCAGACCTTTTAAGTCTTTCATTATCTGTTACGATTCTTATGTTATTTACGGCATCAGGATATTTTTTGAGCTGTGTACATACCTGCACCCATTCAGTCCATATCCAGTTAGGTATCACTCTTACATTCACTTCTTTTTCTCCTCTGATAGCTGATGTATCCATTTAAGCTGCTCTGCATCATCCTTCTCACGGTCTGTGGAATTTTCCATGCCGCATAACATCATTGTAGTGACAATAATTATCCCTAAAACAATAGTAGTGACAATAATTATCCCTAAAACAATAAAAAAATCAATTATATATTGCATTACTCGTCTCCTCCCTTACATGCCGCACAGCTCATCACAGTTTTTACTGTAATTCCAGTCTTCCGACTCATCATCAAACCAGTGGAACGAGCATCCTAATCTGCCATCTACATCCACTGCTCCGTAAAACATGCATCCGCTGCATAGTCCTTCTGCTTCATAATCATGTAATGTTAATTTCTCAGTATTATATCCGTCCATATTACTGCTCCTTATGCTAATATTATTTAGTTTATACATTTAACCCCATCTCACAAAATGGGATTTAAACAGTCTGTCTGAAAGAACTAATTTTATTCTGCTGTCTGTCAGTGTTGCTCTTTCATCAGCTCCGCTATTCTCTGCGACTGCTGTTCTATCAAGCTGTTGTCTTGCACGCTCTGTTGTGGCTGTTCTCTCTGCTTCTCTGCGTGCATTGATTTCAAACCCATGCTCTAAGCTCTCCTTTCCAAAGTCCACTGCATAATACTTTTCCAGTTTATTGTTGCGGACTTTACATTGTTTTTCCCCTTGGCTCTGCCTTTCAAGGTCTGTGAATGTGATGTATTTATGGCTGTCTTGCCAGTCCACACCATAGCCCCTTGCTTTCATCTGGTCTATGAAGTCCTCTCGGCTTGTGGCTGTTTCTCGGCAGTCCATGACCGCAAGGGCTGTATCTTGCACATAACTTTTCACTTCTCCCTTTTCGGCTTGCTTCAAGAGGTTGTATGTTTCTTTGTTCCACGCAACAGTTTCTTCCCTTTCCTCTCCGGAAAAGGTCTTTCCTTTCTCCGGAACATGAAGCCCTTGTTGCCGGCTCTGCTCATTGCACCGGTCTTTCAAGTTCTGCAGATCCGCTTTGCTCCACTGCAACTTGTGTCCGTCCTCAAAGTTCACACTGTTTACGATAAAGTGAGTGTGTATGTGTCCTCGGTCTATATGGGTGGCAATGAGTACCTCATGCCCTTTCCATGCTTCCGTACCCTTGGCAAGCTCGATTGCGTTCTTATGTGCTTGCTCTGGTGTGATATGCTCGTCCTCATGGTAGCTGTGTACGAAGTGCTTATAAGTTCTGCCCCCAGTCTTGCCCCACAGCTCCTTGGTGGCTTGCATTTCGTCCTTTACTGTATCTGGTTCACAGTGCAGACCGCTGACAAGCTTATCTTCCGTCTTTTCCTCTTTCGTCACATAGTCCAGTGCTTGCCCTATGCCTGCTTTTGAAGAAACTGCTTTAATGACTGCCATACCTTATCCAACTCCTTTTGGTTGTCGGTAATAAGATTGTACTGATAGTATCTTCCGCCATTTAGTGCATGTGCTATCTGGTTCAAATTATTACCCACCCTCTTTAACTCTGGTATAAGTTCTTTTATTCCGTCTGTATTGGTTATGGGTTTATTCAGAACGCATGAAAGAATGTACTCTTGTTGGCTCATTCCCGACTGCTCTACTTTTTTTCTTAACTGTTCAGCTTCGGCTTCTGAAATCCTAATGTTTATCTGAACATTTCTCTTTCTGCCCTTAGCTTCTTGCTTCTCTATTTCTGACATTCTCTTACTTCCCCGTTCTTATATTCTACATACATGACACCGCCAACAGTGTCCATAACCTTTGCTGTGTCCTTTCCTGTGTACTCCAACCTTGCACAGCCCATTATAAAATTGTCATCTAACCATTGCTTGATATGATACTGTGCTATTGTCTGCGGTCTCATATTCTCAATGATTCTCTTGGAGTTTTCTTCAAGCTCCCTTATCTCTTTACTCATTGATAAAGTCCTCTCTTTCCTTTACCCACTTCTTAATGAGTTCGATTTCCTCGTTCATGTTCGGCTCTTTCTCTGGCTTCCAGTCCGCTCTCATGTCTTTCAGTTCTTCCAGTGCTTCTTCTAAGTCTGCCTTATAGCTTTCTAAATCTTCTTTTTCGCTTGCTATATATTCATCAACACTATTGTAACAAGGCACACAGGGGATAGG
>ENA-OQJG01000081-OQJG01000081.1-human-gut-metagenome-genome-assembly--contig:-NODE-81-length-16545-cov-3.404130_pt1 | contig 16545 bp, 17 predicted proteins | sample MGYA00242601_ERZ504767 | MGnify/ENA primary metagenome ERZ504767 (study PRJEB26092, sample SAMD00036362) | human gut metagenome | host: Homo sapiens | study: EMG produced TPA metagenomics assembly of... | reverse complement strand
GATTTTGCTGACAATCCAAGGGTAATCCAGTTCAGAAAGATGGGGCTGGGTGGATACATATGTGGAGGTTATAGTCAACTGCTCTGATGAGGATATTGAGGTGCCAAAGGATGGCGAGGTACTTTTTGAGAGGCATTGCATAGATACCACACTGCTGACCAACGGAATATTAATCAGAAAAATCGTAGGCAATGGCGATAAGTAAAAGAAACAGGAGAATTAAACGAAAATATGGCTAAATATGAGTTACTAAAACAAGAGGGACGTGCCAAGAGAGGTACATTCCATACTGTGCATGGAGATATACAGACACCTGTATTTATGAATGTAGGAACAGTAGGTGCGATAAAGGGCGCTGTCTCTACGGACGATTTAAAGGAGATAAAGTGTCAGGTTGAGCTGTCAAATACATATCACCTGCATGTAAGAACCGGAGACAAAATCATTAAAGAGCTTGGAGGACTGCACAAATTCATGGTGTGGGACAGACCAATCCTTACAGATTCCGGCGGATTCCAGGTGTTTTCACTGGCAGGTCTTCGCAAAATAAAGGAGGAGGGCGTGTACTTCAACTCGCATATTGACGGTGCCAAGATTTTTATGGGACCTGAGGAGAGCATGCAGATACAGTCAAACCTCGGCTCAACGATAGCTATGGCATTTGACGAGTGCCCATCTAGCGTTGCAGACAGACAGTATGTGACAAACTCTGTAAACAGGACCGCGCGCTGGCTTGAGAGGTGCAAAAAGGAGATGGCACGCTTAAACAGCTTACCGGATACTATCAATAAGGAGCAGCTTTTATTCGGTATCAACCAGGGAGCTATTTATGATGATATAAGAATTGACCATGCAAAGCGCATTTCTGAGCTTGAGCTGGACGGCTATGCTGTCGGCGGACTGGCGGTAGGAGAGAGCCATGAGGAGATGTACCATATTCTTGATGAAACAGTGCCTTATCTGCCTGTTAATAAACCTACATACCTGATGGGAGTAGGAACTCCTGCCAATATACTTGAGGGTGTAGAGAGAGGAATCGACTTCTTTGACTGTGTATACCCAAGCAGAAACGGCCGTCACGGACATGTATACACGAATCACGGCAAGCTTAATCTGTTCAACCAGAAGTATCAGAAGGATATGCGCCCTATTGAGGAGGGCTGTAACTGTCCTGCCTGCCGCACATATTCGCGTGCATATATCAGGCATCTTTTAAAGGCAAAGGAGATGCTCGGAATGAGACTGTGCGTGCTCCATAATTTGTATTTCTACAACAACATGATGGAGCAGATAAGGGATTCACTTGATGCAGGCCGTTTTGCCTCATACAAGGCTGAAAAGCTCTATGGAATGACACAGGGAGAGCAGAGCTAGCAGATAAATATAAAAAATCTCGAAAATGATAAAAAATCCTTGCCGTTAGCACGTTTAACGTGTATTATGGTAATAGTGCTTAAAACACATCAATTATAGAATATTTAGGAGGAACAATTGATGACATCAATTTTAGCAAACGGTCAGGCAGCAGGAACAGTTGGAATGATTGTCTGGTTAGTAGTACTTTTCGCAGTTATGTATTTTCTTATGATCCGTCCACAGAAGAAGGAGCAGAAGAAAAAGGAGCTAATGCTTAAAGAGGTTGCAACAGGAGACACAGTTCTTACAACAAGTGGATTTTACGGTACAGTTATCGATATCGAGGACGATACTGTAATCGTTGAGTTTGGTAACAACAAGAACTGCCGTATTCCAATGCAGAAGTCAGCTATCGCTGACCTTGAGAAAGCAGAGGATTCAGCTAAATAATGCAGATTTGTAAAGCCGTCACATAAGTGGCGGTTTTCTTATTATCCGCATCTCTTGCAATAATAATAAAAAACTGTTATTATAGTATGCAGTTATTATAAGCTACAGTTATAAATTGCATGAAAAAGTAAAATATCCCGGCATATTGAAATAACTACTTTAATGCTTTAATATAAGAATATGTATTTTTATGTAAAAGAGGTAAGAAATTATGGAATATAAAGTTGGTGTAATTTCAGGAGACGGAATCGGACCGGAGATAGTCACTGAGGCAAAAAAGGTATTGGACAAAATAGCAGACAAGTATGGACACAGCTTCAACTACACAGACATCCTTATGGGTGGCTGTTCAATTGATGCTACAGGTGTTCCTCTTACAGATGAGGCTATTGCGACTGCGCTCGATTCAGATGCGGTGCTGATGGGTTCAATCGGTGGCAACACAGCCACATCACCATGGTACAAGCTGGCCCCTGAGCTTCGTCCGGAGGCAGGGCTTTTAAAGCTTAGAAAGTCACTCAATCTGTTTGCAAATCTTAGACCGGCATACCTGTACAAGGAGCTTGCTGCAGCATGTCCACTCCGTAGCGATATCATCGGAGACGGCTTTGATATGATGATTATGCGTGAGCTTACAGGAGGTCTTTACTTCGGAGCCAGAGAGACAAAAGAGGTGGATGGAGTTGTTACGGCCACAGATACACTGACATACAGTGAGAATGAAATCAGAAGAATCGCAAAGAGAGGCTTTGATATAGCCATGAAGAGAAGGAAAAAGGTCACATCTGTAGACAAGGCAAATGTGCTTGATTCTTCCAGATTATGGAGAAAGATCGTCGAGGAGATCGCTAAGGATTATCCGGAGGTTACATACGAGCATATGCTTGTTGATAACTGTGCAATGCAGCTTGTAAAGGATCCTAAGCAGTTTGATGTTATCCTTACAGAGAATATGTTTGGCGATATTTTATCAGATGAAGCAAGTATGGTGACAGGCTCAATCGGTATGCTTTCATCAGCAAGCCTTAATGATACAAAGTTCGGACTTTACGAGCCAAGTGGCGGATCTGCTCCTGATATTGCAGGAAAGGGCATTGCAAACCCTATCGCAACAATCCTTTCAGCAGCCATGATGCTTCGCTATTCATTTGATCTGGACAAGGAAGCACAGGCAATCGAGGATGCTGTAAAGCAGGTGCTTAAGGAGGGCTACAGGACAATCGACATCATGCCACAGCCGGGTGAGACTACAGAGGGTATCACACAGGTAGGCACAGCACAGATGGGTGATCTCATCGCAGAACGTGTGTAGCTGCATGACTTTATAATAGACAGCTAACAGGTTATAGATAGGCAGATCGTTGTGTATACAGTAGTAATGATGAAGTACTCAAAGAAATAGTCGGAGATAAATAAGGAGATAAAATATGATAAGTGATAACGCAAGAGCCGGAATGCAGCAGGCACCGGCAAGAAGTTTATTTAATGCTCTTGGTTTTACACCGGAGGAAATGAAAAAGCCTATGGTCGGAATCGTAAGCTCATTCAATGAGATTGTTCCGGGCCATATGAATATAGACAAAATCGTTGAGGCTGTAAAGCTTGGAGTTGCAGAGGCAGGAGGAGTGCCTGTAGTATTTCCTGCAATCGCAGTCTGCGATGGTATTGCAATGGGACATGTGGGTATGAAATATTCCCTTGTCACAAGAGATCTGATTGCTGATTCTACAGAGTGTATGGCAATCGCCCATCAGTTTGATGCACTTGTAATGGTTCCAAACTGTGACAAGAACGTGCCGGGACTTCTGATGGCGGCTGCACGTCTTAATCTGCCTACAGTATTTGTATCAGGCGGACCAATGCTCGCAGGCCACGTAAAGGGCAGAAAGAGAAGTCTTTCATCGATGTTTGAGGCTGTCGGCTCATACGCTGCTGGTACTATGACTGAGGATGATGTATGTGAGTATGAGAACAAGGTATGTCCTACCTGCGGTTCATGCTCGGGAATGTACACAGCCAACTCTATGAACTGTCTTACAGAGGCACTCGGTATGGGACTTCGTGGAAACGGAACAATCCCTGCTGTATATTCAGAGCGTATACGTCTTGCAAAGCATGCGGGAATGGCTGTTATGGATATGTACAACAAGGGCATCAAAGCAAGAGATATCATCACAAAGGATGCAATAATGAACGCACTCACAGTTGATATGGCACTCGGCTGCTCTACAAACTCTATGCTTCATCTTCCGGCTATCGCTCATGAGATAGGCTTTGATTTTGATATCAGCTTTGCAAATCCAATCAGTGAGAGAACACCAAATCTCTGCCACCTTGCCCCGGCAGGCCCTACATATATGGAGGACTTAAACGAGGCCGGCGGTGTGTGGGCTGTCATGAAAGAGCTTGCTGATATCGGACTTTTAAATACAGACTGTATGACTGTTACAGGAAAGACAGTTGGAGAGAATATAAAGAATGCAGTCAATAGGGACCCTGAGGTCATCAGACCGGTAGACAATCCATATTCAAAGACCGGAGGACTGGCAGTGCTTAAAGGAAATCTGGCTCCGGACGGCTCTGTAGTAAAGCGTTCAGCAGTTGTCGATGAGATGATGGTTCATGAAGGCCCTGCAAGAGTATTTGACTGCGAGGAAGATGCAATTGCAGCAATAAAGGGCGGCAAGATCGTAGAGGGTGATGTAGTTGTCATCAGATACGAGGGACCAAAGGGCGGCCCTGGAATGAGAGAGATGCTTAACCCTACATCCGCTATTGCCGGAATGGGACTTGGAAGCTCTGTAGCACTCATCACAGACGGACGTTTTTCAGGAGCTTCAAGAGGAGCTTCAATAGGTCATGTTTCACCTGAGGCCGCAGTAGGCGGACCGATTGCCCTGGTTGAAGAGGGAGATATCATAAAGATTGATATTCCAAACATGAAGCTTGAGCTCGATGTGTCAGACGAGGTGCTTGCTGAGCGTAAGGCAAAGTGGCAGCCAAGGGAGCCGAAGGTTACAACAGGCTATTTGAAGAGATACGCAGCACTTGTTACATCAGGAAACAGAGGAGCCATCCTTGCACTTCCGGGCGAGCAGAATGCGTAGTATATATTTTGATAGAAAATTCAGTACGAATAAGTTTTTACCTATTATCGTAAAGGATTCGTATAAGAAAAAGAGGAATACAAGATGCAGTTAACAGGATCACAGGTTATTATAGAATGCTTAAAAGAACAGGGTGTTGACACAGTATTCGGTTATCCGGGAGGAGCCATCCTTAATGTCTATGACGAGCTCTACAAGCATCCGGAGATTAAGCATGTGCTGACCTCACATGAGCAGGGAGCAAGCCATGCGGCCGACGGCTATGCGAGAAGCACCGGAAAAGTTGGCGTCTGTCTGGCTACAAGCGGACCGGGGGCGACAAATCTGGTCACAGGAATTTCGACAGCATACATGGATTCGATTCCAATCGTTGCAATCACATGTAATGTCGGAGTCTCGTTACTTGGAAAGGACAGCTTTCAGGAGATAGATATTGCCGGAATTACAACGCCTGTAACCAAATATAGCTTTATTGTAAAGGATGTAGAGAAGCTTGCAGATACAATACGCAGAGCTTTCAATATAGCAAGAAAAGGCAGACCGGGTCCTGTACTTGTGGATATTCCAAAGAATGTTACGGCAGATCTGGTAGAGTACACCAAACAGGAAATCAAGCCTCCTGAGCGTGAGACAGAAACAATTACAGACAGTGACATTGATAATGCAATTGAACTCATAAAAGCATCCAAAAAGCCATATATATTTGTAGGAGGCGGAGTGGTTCTCTCCGGAGCAAGCAAAGAGCTTAAGGAATTTGTAGACAAGGTGAATGCACCTGTTTGCGATACGCTCATGGGCAAGGGCGCATATGACGGCACAAGTGATAACTACACAGGCATGCTTGGCATGCATGGCACAAAGACCTCAAACCTTGGAGTTTCAGAGTGCGACCTTTTGATTGCGATTGGTACACGTTTTTCGGACAGAGTGCTTGGCAATCCTAAAAAGTTTGCAGACCAGGCCAAGATATTACAGTTTGATGTAGACGCAGCAGAGATTAATAAAAATATCCGTGTTACATCGAGTGTTATAGGCGATGTGAAGGAAATACTTACACGCATCAACAAAAAGCTCACACAGCTTGACCACAATTCATGGGTTGAGCATGTGCTTGCATATGCAAAGACTTTTCCTCTTACATATCACAAAGAGGGACTTAGCGGACCATTTGTTATTGAAAAAATCTATGAAATGACAAAAGGAAATGCTATAATGGTTACTGAGGTCGGCCAACATCAGATGTGGGCAGCCCAGTATTACAAATACAGCAAGCCGAGAACTCTTCTTACATCAGGAGGTCTTGGTACAATGGGATACGGTCTCGGTGCTGCAATCGGTGCCCAGACAGCTAATCCTGACAGGACTGTAGTCAATATTGCAGGTGACGGATGCTTTAGAATGAACATGAACGAGCTTGCAACAGCTTCAAGAGAAAAGCTTCCTCTTATCGAGGTTATAATAAACAACCATGTACTTGGAATGGTACGCCAGTGGCAGACTTTTTTTTACGAGAAGCATTACTCGGCAACCGTACTCGATGATGGGGTGGATTATGTAAAGCTTTCAGAGGCAATGGGAGCCACCGCACGACGTGTTAAGACCCAGGAAGAATTTGAAAAAGCATTTGCAGATGCCTTAAAGAGCAAGACACCGTTTGTCATCGATTGTATCATTGATTCAGATGACAAGGTATGGCCTATGGTTGCACCGGGCAAGCCTATCAACGAGTCTTTCGATGAAGAGGACTACAATGCGACACAAGGAGGAAATTAGAGTGAGTAGAGTTTACAATTTTTCAGCAGGACCTGCAGTTTTACCTGAGGAGGTATTGCAGGAAGCAGCAGCAGAGATGATGGATTATAAGGGAAGCGGAATGTCGGTTATGGAGATGAGCCACAGATCTAAATGGTTTGATGACATCATCAAGGATGCTGAGAAGGATCTCCGCGAGCTTATGAATATACCTGACAATTACAAGGTACTTTTCCTTCAGGGTGGTGCTTCACAGTTCTTCGCTGAGGTACCGATGAACCTTATGAAAATAAAAAAGCAGGATACATTATCACAGGTCAGTGGGCTAAAAAGGCGTTTGCCGAGGCTAAGATTTACGGAGACGCCGTAGAGCTTGCTTCGTCTGCAGATGAGACCTTCTCATACATACCTGACTGCTCAGATTTACCAATCACAGATGATATGGATTATGTATACATCTGCGAGAACAATACTATCTACGGAACAAAGTACAAGAAGCTTCCAAACACAAAGGGAAAGAACCTTGTAGCTGATGTATCTTCATGCTTCTTATCAGAGCCTGTAGATGTATCAAAATATGCTGTTATCTATGGCGGAGTACAGAAGAATGTAGGACCTGCCGGAGTAGTTATAGCAATTATCAGAGAGGACCTTATCACAGATGATTGTCTACCGGGCACACCAACCATGCTCAAGTGGAAGACTCAGGCCGATAATGATTCTCTTTACAATACACCACCATGCTACGGCATCTATATCTGTGGCAAGGTATTCAAATGGCTCAAGAAGATGGGCGGTCTTTCAGTTATGAAGGAGAGAAATGAGGAGAAGGCTAAGATTCTCTACGATTTCCTTGATCAGAGCAAGCTCTTTAAGGGAACAGTAAGAAAAGAGGACAGATCACTCATGAATGTTCCGTTTGTAACAGGAGATGCAGAGCTTGATGCCAAGTTTGTAAAGGAGGCAACTGCAGCCGGATTTGTAAACCTTAAGGGACACCGTACAGTTGGCGGAATGAGAGCATCTATCTACAATGCTATGCCAAAAGAGGGCGTTGAGAAGCTTGTAGAGTTTATGAAGAAGTTTGAGGAGGAGAATGCATAATGTTCAATTACACATGCTTAAACCCAATCGCAGGAGTAGGCCTTGACCTGTTCTCTGACGATTATAAAAAGGTTGATGATATTAAGGATGCAGATGCAGCACTTGTAAGAAGTGCCGCTATGCATGACATGGAGCTTGGTGACAAGGTGCTTGCTGTGGCAAGAGCAGGAGCAGGAGTAAACAATATTCCGCTTGACAAGTGTGCCGAGCAGGGAATCGTTGTATTCAACACACCGGGAGCCAATGCAAACGGTGTTAAGGAGCTTGTGTTTGCCGGAATGCTTTATGCATCAAGAGATATCGTTGGAGGTATCGACTGGTGTCTTGCAAACCAGAACGATGAGAATATTGCAAAGACAGCCGAGAAGCAGAAAAAGAACTTTGCAGGAACAGAGATTTCAGGCAAGAAGCTCGGTGTTATCGGACTTGGAGCCATCGGTGTACTTGTTGCAAATGCTGCAGTACATATGGGCATGGATGTCTACGGATATGATCCATACATCTCAGTAAATGCCGCATGGAACCTTTCAAGAAGCGTTAAGCATATCAGCAATGTTGAGGACATCTACAAGAACTGTGATGTCATCACAATCCATGTACCTCTTCTTGATTCAACAAAGAAGATGATAAACGCTGATGCTATTGCAATGATGAAGCCAACCGCTATCGTATTAAACTTTGCCAGAGATCTTCTTGTTGATGAAGAGGCTATGGTAGATGCACTTGCCAAGGGAAAGGTTAAGAAGTACGTTTCAGATTTCCCTAACAACACAACTGTTGGAGCAAAGGGCTGCATCGTAACACCTCATCTTGGAGCATCTACAGCAGAGTCAGAGGACAATTGTGCAGTTATGGCTGTCAAGGAGCTGAGAGATTACTTAGAGAATGGTAATATCGTTCATTCAGTAAACTTCCCTGACTGCAGCATGGGTGCATGCACAGCTTCAGGCAGAGTCGGAATCCTTCACAAGAATGTTAAGGGTATGATTGGACAGATTACAACAGCTCTTGCAGAGGCTGATATCAATGTATCTGATCTGACAAACAAGGGTAAGGGTGACTATGCATATTCACTTCTTGATCTTGATTCAGCTATTGATGCTTCTACCGTTGAGAAGCTTTCTGCCATTGACGGAGTGCTCAGAGTGAGAGTTATTAAATAGTGAATTAATATTTGATTTAAATACTGATCCCCCATATTTTATATGGGGGATTTAGTGGGTTATAAGGAAATAACAAATATATAAGAAATATAAGAGAGATACAAGAGAGATATAAGAGAGATATAAGAGAGATATAAGAGAGATATAGGAGATTATATGATCAGACAAATTCTTGGTGAAGTATCAGTGCCGGTTGCAAATACCGAGGTACAGCAGGTTATTGAAAACCCGGGCATTGTAAAGACATATCTGGAGAAGTATATGCCATCGCTTATCAGCTTTCTCGTGCAGCTTGTTGTTGCGATAGTGATACTGCTTATAGGTATTAAGGCGATTAAATCAGTCGTAAAAATATTAAAAAAGGATTTGATAAAAGCAGAATGGACGCTGCAGTGGCATCATTTCTAGCAAATGTTATTAAATACTTTTTGTATTTTATCCTTGTCATGGCACTGCTTTCGGGATTTGGAGTGGCGACCGGCTCTGTTATAGCGGTTCTTGGCTCTGCCGGACTTACTGTAGGTATGGCATTGCAGGGCAGTCTGTCGAATTTCGCAGGAGGCGTGCTTATTCTTTTGATGAAGCCGTTTAGCGTGGGCGATTACATAGTTGACGGTTCAAGTGGTACAGAAGGCACTGTAAAGGATATAAATCTGTTTTATACAAGGCTTTTGACAATAGATAACAAGATGGTTATGATACCAAACGGAAAGCTTGCTGATTCGTGTATCACAAATGTATCTATGATGGATAAGAGGATGCTTGATTTGAGAGTAACAGTATCCTACAGCACAGATTTAGCATTTGCAAAGAGTGTGCTGGAATCTGTTGTCACATCAGCAGATACGATGCTTCACGATGAGCCGAGCAATGTGTTTGTGAGTGAGCTGCAGGATTCGGCAATAGAGCTTGGTGCGAGAATCTGGGTGAAGAACGAGGATTACTGGAACACAAAATGGCAGCTTACAGAAGAAATTAAAACAGCATTTGATAAAAATAACATCGAAATTCCGTTTCCACAGATGGATGTTAATATTCAAAAGAGGAGCATAGACTCTGACTTTTAAAGCCGGATGTTACAGAATATTACTTTAACAGATTTTTGTGGTAAATATACTTATAATTTAACTATAATATGTAAAAATGTGGTATACTATCATCAACGCATTTTAGGAGGAATAATTGATGACAATTCACGATTTGGCTGAATACGAGATTTTAGATGAGCACAGAGTGGAGGATGTCCAGTCGGATGGATTCATTCTGAGACACAAAAAAAAGTGGTGCAAGGATTGCCATTTTATCAAATAATGATGATAACAAGGTCTTTTATATAGGCTTCAGGACTCCGCCGGAGGATGAGACGGGTGTACCGCATATTATTGAGCATACCACACTCTGTGGTTCAAAGAAGTTCCCTGTAAAGGATCCCTTCATCGAGCTGGCAAAGGGCTCGCTCAATACATTTTTAAATGCTATGACATACCCAGACAAGACAGTTTATCCTATCGCAAGCTGCAACGACCAGGATTTTAAGAATCTCATGGATGTGTATCTGGATGCAGTGTTTAATCCGAATATCACAAAGTACGAGGAAATATTCAAGCAGGAGGGCTGGCACTACGAGCTTACAGGCAAGGATGACGAGCTTAAGATAAACGGAGTGGTGTACAATGAGATGAAGGGAGCATACTCATCGCCGGATGAGGTGCTTTCAAGCCAGATTTACCGCTCGCTTTTCCCTGACAATACCTACAGCAAGGATTCTGGTGGTAATCCGGAGTATATTCCTAAGCTTACGTATGAAGCATATCTGGACTTCTATCACAAGTATTATCATCCATCCAATTCATACATTTATCTGTATGGTGATATGGATGTTGTCGAGAGACTTGAGTGGCTGGATAAGGAATATCTGAGCCTGTATGATTATAAAAAAGTTAATTCAGAAATTAATAAACAGCCTGCATTTGATAAAATAAAGAATGTTGAGGCGCAGTATTCAATTACCATGGATGATTCACAGGAGAATAAGACTTATCTATCTTATAACCGTGTGGTAGGGGATACGCTTGATGAGATGCTCTATCAGGCATTTGATGTGCTTGACTATGCACTTGTCAGCTCACCGGGAGCACCGGTTAAGCAGGCATTGATAGATGCGGGAATCGGTGATGATGTGTATGGCTCATATGATGCGGGCATTCTGCAGCCGGTATTCTCGTTTGTGGCAAAGAATGCCAATGCATCTCAGGCAGATGAGTTTGAAAGTATTATAGAAAACACTCTTAAAGAAGTTGTTAAAACAGGAATTAATAAAGAAGCATTGCTTGCGGGAATCAACAGCAGCGAGTTCAAATTCAGGGAGGCTGACTTCGGACAGTTTCCTAAGGGACTTCTTTTTGGATTAAACTGTTTAGACAGCTGGCTGTTTGATGATATGAAGCCTTTTATACATCTGGAGTGTCTTGGTACCTTTGCTAAGCTTCGAAAGGCTGTAGATACTGATTATTTTGAAAAACTTATACAGGAGTATCTGCTCGACAATACCCATGGTTCATCTGTCACAGTAAAGCCGAAGCGTGGACTTGGCAATGAGAGGGAGGAGGCTTTGGCAAAGGAGCTTTCCGATTACAAGGCATCTCTTTCAGATGAAGAGATTAAAAAAGCTGATTGAGGATACAGAGCATTTAAAGAAATACCAGGAGGAGCCTTCGTCGGATGAGGATCTGCGCAAGCTTCCAATGCTTACAAGAGCAGATATGAAAAAGAATGCTATGCCTTTTTCTAAACATTGAGGATGAACTTTTGGATGTAAAGGTTGTGCGTCATGACATAGAGTCAAACGGCATTGATTATATATCATTTTTATTTGATGCAGGTGATTTTGCCCAGAGTGAGCTTGGCTATCTTGGCTTCTTCACAAACGCACTCGGGCTGGTGAGCACCGAAAAGTACAGCTATACCGATTTAGCCAATGCTACCAACATTTATACCGGCGGAATCAGCACAGGTACTGCAAGTCACCCGGATATTAAGGATAGAAATAATTTCGTGTTTAAATTTGAGGTGAAGCTTAAAGTGTTGGAGAAAAACATCGACAAGGCACTTGAGCTTATGGAGCAGATGCTTCTTACATCGGATTTTACAGATACAAAGAGACTGGGTGAGCTTGTAGCGCAGATTAAGGCAAGGCTTCAGGCTAACCTTAGCAGTTCCGGTCATCTGGTTGCAGCTATGCGAAGCATGTCGAGCTTCTCGCGCTATGCGCTTTATCAGGACGAGCTAAAGGGAATTGCTTTTTACCGCTCTATATGCCACATAGAAAAGGAACTTTCAGAGTCACCAAAGAGTGTGTCAGATAAGCTTGCTGCAATAGCCAAAAAGCTGTTTGCAAGAAACAGAATGCTTATCAGCTTTACCGGAAATAACGAGGCTTACGGCAATGCAAAGCCTTCGTTGGAAAAAGTTATAGCTGGATTTGATAAAATGAGTGCTATAGGCAATCAGGCAGAGGTTCATTTTAATACAGCAAAGGAAGCATTTATTGATGCATCCCAGATACAGTATGTGGCAAAAACAGGTGATTTCATCTGCGAGGGCTATGAATACACCGGGGCACTTAGACTGCTGCGTATCATCTTAAGCTATGATTATCTCTGGATAAATGTCAGGGTAAAGGGCGGTGCTTACGGCTGCATGAATACCTTCCTTAGAAGTGGAGAGAGCTACTTTGTCTCATATAGAGACCCTAACCTTTCAGACACACTTGATGTCTATGACAGGATACCTGAGTATATAAAGAGCTTTTCACCTGACGAGAGGGATATGACCAAGTATATTATCGGTACCTTCAGTGCACTTGATACGCCTATGAATCCGGAAGCAAAGGGTAGCAGATCACTGTCGGCATATCTCGAGGGTATTACTTATGAGCAGATTCAAAAGGAGAGAAATGAGATACTAAATGCACAGCCAGAGGATATCAGAAGGCTTGCAGACCTTGTAGAGGCAGTGCTTAAGAAGGACAGTATATGCGTCATCGGCAATGAAAATATGATTAAAGAGTCGGCAGGGCTCTTTGAGAATGTTGAAAAGCTTATATGATTAAAGGGTCACAATGTATCATCGATGCATGCTTGCATGCAATTCGATGTATACCTTTTGACCCTCATATCCTTATAAATACAGATTCACATAGGAGGAAAAATGATACAGAATTTCAAATCGGGTTTTGTTACAATAATCGGTAGACCAAACGTGGGCAAGTCAACACTGATGAACAGGCTTATCGGTCAGAAAATTGCCATCACATCAAACAAGCCTCAGACCACAAGAAACCGCATCCAGACAGTATACACGGATATGGAAAAGGGACAGATAGTGTTCCTTGATACTCCGGGCATACACAAGGCCAAAAACAAGCTGGGCGAATATATGGTCAATGTGGCGGAAAAGACATTGAATGAGGTGGATGTTGTGCTGTGGCTTGTGGAACCGACCAACTTTATCGGGGCGGGAGAGCAGCATATCATAGAGCAGCTTAAAAAGGTTAATACACCTGTTATATTGATTATCAACAAGGTAGATACAGTGGAAAAGGAAAAGGTGCTTGAGTATATAGACACCTACCGCAAGGTATACGACTTTGCAGAGATTATTCCTACGTCAGCCTTAAGAGGGCAGAATACGGATGATGTTATTAATTCTATATTTAAGTATTTGCCTTATGGGCCACAGTTCTATGATGAGGATACCATCACAGATCAGCCGGAGCGTGCAATCTGTGCTGAGATTATCAGGGAAAAAGCGCTCCATGCTCTAAATGACGAGGTGCCGCATGGCATTGCAGTAGGAATTGACCGCATGAAGACAAGAAAGACAAAGAGTGGTTCTATTATAGATATGGATGCCACAATTGTATGCGAGCGAGACTCCCATAAGGGAATCATTATAGGAAAGCAGGGCAGCATGCTTAAAAAAATCGGCACCAATGCGCGCTATGAGATGGAAAGACTGCTTGACTGTAAGGTGAATCTGAAGCTATGGGTCAAGGTAAAGAAGGATTGGAGAGACAGCGACTTCCTCATCAAGAACTTTGGATACAAAGAGGAAGAATAGTATTTTGAAAGTAAGATTAAGATGTCACAGAGTGTAGTGTTGACCGGTATGGTGCTTTCAGCCATGCCGGTAGGGGATTTTGACAAAAGAATAACGATTCTCACAAAGGAACGAGGAAAAATCACAGCCTTTGCAAGGGGCGCAAGACGTCCAAACAGCCAGCTTATGGCAGGAAGCAATCCATTTTCGTTCGGTGAGTTTGAGCTGTTTGAGGGTAAAAGCGCATATTCTCTTTCAAAGGTCACAATCAGCAACTATTTCAGAGAGCTGACACAGGATTTGGAAGCAGTATACACCGGGTTTTACTTTCTGGAGTTCTGCGGATACTTTTGTCAGGAGAACAATGACGAGAAGGATATGTTAAAGCTTCTTTATCAATCACTCAGGGCTCTTGAATCACCGGCATATAAAAATGAGCTCGTCAGGGCTGTTTTTGAGCTTAAGGCTATTACGATAAATGGCGAGGGTCCATCGCTGTTTTCGTGTATACACTGTCATTCAAGGGAAGGACTTAATGTCTTTTCGGCAAGACGCGGAGGGGTGTTTTGCGACAACTGTGGCACGCAGGTGCAGGGCAGGCGTATACTAAGCGATACACTCTATACCATGCAGTATATTGTTTCAGCTGATATCACGAAGCTGTACACATTTGCAGTGTCAGACGATGTGCTTGAGGAGCTGAGAAGCATAATGAAGGAATATCTTTCAATCTATGTGCATCATGATTTTAAATCAGCAGCTTTTCTGTGATAAATTAAAGCATGAAATTAAATCATGAAATAATTAATAGATACTATGCATGTCGTTGCCATTTAAAATATGATACTTGAAATCATATATACAAAAGGGTATAATATCATAGATTATATTTTAGGAGGCAGCTATGAATAAAAAGCTATCAATGCTGTTGCCTGTTATTGCGACATGCGGTTTGCTTGCCGGGTGCGGTACAGATTATTATACCAAGGACAGCACGGTGTTTGTTGCAAAAAACGGCAGTGTGGTATCTACAGATGTCGAGGACTTTGATACAGCTGCATACAAGCAGGATGACTTACAAAGCTATGTGGACAAGTCAATAGACGATTACAATAAGAAGAATGACGGTTCGGTCAAGCTCAAAAAGCTGACTGTCGAGAAAAAGAAGGCATCTCTTACCATGAGCTATGCGTCAACCGATGAATACTCTGATTTCAATGGGACAAAGCTTTTTTCAGGGACGATTGCGGAGGCTTTGGCAGCCGGATATGATTTCAAGACCGATTTCGCAGCGATAGATGATGGCAAGGCAAAGAAATGTGAATCATCTGAGTTTCTGGATGAAACCGGCTACAAGGTCGTTGTTTACGAAGGCAGCTCAAATTTGCACGTGAAAGAAAAAATATTATATGCATCTGTCGACAAAGTAAAGCTTGTAGATGACAAAACAGTTGCGATTGGTGACAAGTACAGCCTGCTTGCATCACAAAACACAGGGACAGAGAGTGTCACAGAGAGCACAGAAGCAGTAAAGGCCGATGCGACGGAAGGAACGGAAAACGGAGCGGATGGTAGTGTCAGTGATGATGATATATTAAACTCGGTCAAGCAAGACAACGAGGTCACATTTGACTTTGACAGTGAGGAGGACAATTCGGTGCCGGTGTCATATATCACATATGTTATATATAAGTAGATTAAGACGTGAATTGTTATTTAATTAAGAATACAAGTAACTATTCAGTATATCTGATTCTAATGCGCCTGCGGCTCGCAGCTGTGAAGGTACTGAACAGTTACGAATACAAATAAATCATAAGTAAGATAGAGAGGAAACAAGAATTATGGAAAAGACCATGGACAAAATCGTACAGGTAGCAAAAGCAAGAGGATTTGTATATCCGGGCTCAGAAATTTACGGAGGTCTTGCAAATACATGGGATTATGGAAACCTGGGCGTAGAGCTTAAAAACAACGTAAAAAGAGCATGGTGGAAGAAATTTATCCAGGAGAATCCTTATAACGTAGGTGTAGACTGTGCCATCCTCATGAATCCTCAGACATGGGTTGCATCAGGACATCTCGGTGGCTTCTCAGATCCGCTTATGGATTGTAAGGAGTGCCACGAGCGATTCAGAGCAGATAAAATCATCGAGGATTTTGCGCAGGACAATGGTATTGAGCTTGAGACATCAGTTGATGGCTGGACAAACGAGCAGATGGTAGATTTCATCAAGGAGCACAATGTTCCATGTCCATCATGCGGCAAGCACAATTTCACAGATATCAGACAGTTCAACCTCATGTTCAAGACCTTCCAGGGTGTTACAGAGGATGCTAAGAATACAGTATATCTTCGTCCTGAGACAGCACAGGGTATCTTTAGTAAACTTTAAAAATGTACAGCGTTACATCAACGTAAAAAGATTCCATTCGGTATCGGACAGGTTGGTAAGTCATTCCGTAACGAGATTACACCTGGTAACTTCACCTTCAGAACACGTGAGTTCGAG
>ENA-OQJG01000080-OQJG01000080.1-human-gut-metagenome-genome-assembly--contig:-NODE-80-length-16672-cov-3.532245_pt1 | contig 16672 bp, 19 predicted proteins | sample MGYA00242601_ERZ504767 | MGnify/ENA primary metagenome ERZ504767 (study PRJEB26092, sample SAMD00036362) | human gut metagenome | host: Homo sapiens | study: EMG produced TPA metagenomics assembly of... | reverse complement strand
TAAAAACTGCTAAAGGGCATGCTGCAGTCTGGTATATGTTTGTGGGATAAAGCGGTCAGTGATAACAGTGAGCAGCCCAATTGCGTATATGAGCCATCTGCTATAAATGAAAAATTGTATGCAGAGCTGCAGTTTCATGAGACAATTATATCCAATAGTCATAACGAGTATTTTACACATATTCTTGAAAATGGTCTTTGGTGCTATATCAGGTTTGCGGTTGAAGAGACGGCAGCAGGCAGGGAAAATGCGCGAAGACTTGAGCTGTTATCGAAAATAGCAGAGGCATATTCGGATAAGGATATAAATATTGTCAGAGAACTTTTGGGAGAATATTTTGGAAGTCTTTGTGAGGCTGTTATAGCAGAGAGGGAAGAAAGCAGCAGGTAATTGGTGACTTATTTTATACTGAATAATGACAGATGATTCGGAAGCATATAAAATTAAAAGATAACAAGAGGAAAAAGTAATTATGATAGGACTTAAACCGATAAAGATTCCGTCAGCGAAGGAGCGTGTAGCATCGGAGCTGCGCAAGGCAATTTTGTCAAAACAGCTAAAAGAGGGAGAAAATCTTACACTGGAAAGTGTAGCGCAGCAGCTTAATGTATCTATAACTCCCGTGCGTGAGGCTTTTCAGATATTAGCGCATGACGGACTTATCAAGCTAAGACCGAATAAGGGAGCAATAGTACTTGGAATTACAGAGACGTACATAAGGGAGCACTATCAGATTAGAGGCATACTCGAGGGCGCATGTGCAGGTTTTGCTGCTTCACCTGATATCGATATCAGCAAGATAGAGCAGTCATACCTGGATGCAAGGGAGATGACGGCTTCCGGAGATTATAGCAGATATGCGGATTTAAACCGTGAGTTTCATAGTGAAATCTGGGCAGCATCCGGCAACAAAAAGATGCAAAATATGATCGCAGAACTGTGGAACGGACTTTCAATGGGCAGCATGGTCACAGAGGAGGAATATGCGGGCATTTCTATAAAGGAGCATGAGGCTATATACGAAGCAATCAAGGCTCATGATGTGCAGCTTGCACAGCGGAGGATGTATGAGCATATCATGCGTAGTCGTGATGATATGCTGACATATTATGTGTAGATGTAAGTTATTAATTTAACACATTACTTGTAATAGATGCACAAATTGAATAGGTGGAATATATATAAATTGCCGAAATTGTCAAAAAGGTATTGACGATTTCGGTTTTTTGTTATATCTTAAACCTAGAAATTGGATACAATATCAAATATCAAATATTAAACGGAGGAGGAAAATGATATGAGTCCAGCAACAATAACACTTTTATTCTTATTGTTTGCCGTTGTGATGTTCGTGTGGGAAAAGATTCCGCTTGGGGTTACATCCATGATAGTATGTGTCGGTCTTGTTATCACAGGAGTACTGGATTGGAAAACAGCCTTTTCAGGATTTATTGACAGCAATGTAATTCTTTTCGTAGCGATGTTTATCGTCGGAGGAGCATTGTTTGAAACCGGTATGGCAAACAAAATTGGAGGAGTGGTCACACACTTCGCCAAAACAGAGAGGCAGCTTATCATAGCAATCATGGTGATTGTGGGACTGATGAGCGGAGTACTTTCAAACACAGGAACTGCAGCAGTTCTCATTCCGGTAGTTATCGGAATTGCAGCAAAATCAGGATACTCGAGATCGAGACTTCTTATGCCACTTGTTTTTGCAGCAGCCATGGGTGGAAATTTATCTCTCATCGGTGCACCGGGAAATCTCATAGCACAATCAGCTATGGGAGAGATTGGACTTAGCTTTGGATTTTTCGAGTATGCAAAGGTAGGACTTCCGATACTTATAGCAGGTATTCTGTACTTTGCATTTATAGGATACAAATTCCTGCCTGAAAAGCAGGGCAGTACGGAAAGCTCATATGATGAGCAGAAGGATTTTTCAAATGTGCCTAAATGGAAACAGATGATGTCATTGATTATCTTAATCCTTACACTTTTGGGAATGATTTTCGAGGACAAGATTGGCATAAAGCTTTGTGTCATCGGCTGTGTCGGAGCACTTGCCCTTATCATTACAGGCGTTATTAGTGAGAAAAACGCACTTAAATCAATAGATTTGAAAACCATTTTCTTATTTGGTGGAACTCTTTCACTTGCAGCGGCGCTTCAGGAGACCGGGGCAGGCGAAGAAATCGCAACAGCGGTTATCGGTATACTTGGCAAAAATCCATCACCATACGTTCTCACATTCGTAGTGTTCATGCTTTGCTGTGTACTTACGAACTTTATGTCAAATACCGCCACCACAGCACTTTTGGTTCCAATCTGCGTATCAATTGCCACAGAGATTGGAGCTGACCCGAGTGCAGTACTTATGGCATGTGTTATCGGTGGTTCATGTGCATACGCCACACCTATCGGTATGCCTGCCAACACAATGGTCATTACGGCCGGAGGATACACCTTCAAGGATTATGCAAAGGCCGGTATTCCGCTTATAGTAGTGGCGACCATTGTAAGTATGGTCTTACTGCCGATTTTCTATCCGTTCTTCCCATAAGAACGGATGGGAGTGGGTAAACAATAAATTAATATTTAATTATTTACAAGATTTATATTAGGAGGAAAAACTATGTCAAACGAGAAACAGGTAGAACAGCTTACCACCTATATGGCAAATTTTATCGCTCATATAGCAAAAAAATTACCGGATGATGTCATTGCAAAACTGACAGAACTCCGTGACAAAGAGGACAGTCCTCTTTCAAAAACAATCTATGATACAATGTTTAGAAATCAGGAGCTTGCGGTAAAACTTAACCGCCCAAGCTGCCAGGATACAGGAGTACTTCAGTTCTGGGTTAAATGTGGAACAAAATTCCCACTTATTGATGAGCTTGAGGGACTTTTAAAAGAGGCAGTTGTAAAAGCTACATTTGAGGCTCCTCTTCGTCACAACAGTGTTGAGACTTTCGATGAGTACAACACAGGCAAGAACGTTGGAAAAGGAACACCTACAGTATTCTGGGATATCGTGCCAAACAGTGACAAATGTGAGATCTACACATACATGGCAGGAGGTGGATGTACACTTCCGGGAAAAGCTATGGTACTTATGCCTGGAGAGGGCTATGAAGGAGTTACAAAATTCGTAATGGATGTTATGACTACTTATGGTTTAAATGCATGCCCACCTCTCCTGGTAGGTGTAGGTGTAGCAACATCTGTTGAGACAGCAGCACTTTTATCAAAGAAAGCACTCATGCGTCCAATCGGATCTCACAATGAGAACGAGAGAGCCGCAAAGATGGAAAAACTTCTCGAGGATGGTATCAATGCTATCGGCCTTGGACCTCAGGGAATGGGCGGAAAATACTCAGTAATGGGTGTAAATATCGAGAACACAGCCCGTCATCCATCTACAATCGGTGTAGCCGTAAACGTAGGCTGCTGGAGCCACAGACGCGGACACATTGTTTTTGATAAGGACCTTAACTATACAATCACAACACATTCGGGGGTGGAATTATAATGGTAGAGAGAATTAATGGAAAAACAATTTTAACAACACCAATCTCAGCAGAGGATCTTAAAGGAATAAAAATCGGAGATATTGTATACTTAAATGGAAGCATGACAACATGCCGTGACGTAGCACACCGACGTCTCGTTGAGGAGGGAAGAGAACTTCCGGTAGACGTAAGAAACAATGCTATTTTCCATGCAGGACCGATCATCCGTCCACTCGAGAATGACAAATTTGAGATGGTATCTGTTGGACCGACAACAAGTATGCGTATGGAGAAATTCGAGTACGAGTTCGTAAAAGAGACCGGCGTACGTGTTATCATCGGAAAAGGTGGTATGAAAGAGAATACAGAGCGTGCATGTAAAGAGTTCGGTGCCATTCACTGCGTATTCCCGGCAGGAAATGCAGTAGTAGCCGCAACAGAGGTTGAGGAAATCGTCCGCGCAGAGTGGAGAGATCTCGGAATGCCTGAGACACTCTGGAACTGCCGTGTGAAAGAGTTTGGCCCACTTATCGTATCTATAGATGCAGAGGGTAACAACTGGTTCGAGCAGCAGAAAGTTGAGTTCAACAAGAAAAAAGATGCAGCAACAGAGGAAATCTGCAAGCAGATAGGATTCATCAAATAGTTGCCGGAGCCTGGTATCAAATTTATTTAGAACCCAATTGCCATGAAAGTATTCTGGCAAAATATATACCCGCAGAATGCGGGAGAAAACATAAAAAAATATAATTTTTCGCGCAAAGGCTCTCACATAATTTGACTATTATGTGGGAGCTTTTAGATATATGAAATTAGAATAGTATGATAATCATTTCCATAGGATATTAAAATAAATTACTGCAATAAAAAAGATTATTGCCGGTAACTAAAAAAGAGAGGAATAAATGATAATGAAGCAATTCCTGAGAAAAACAATGAAAAATGTAGCAGCCTACGTGGAACTTTTTCTGTCGGCAGTACTGGTGTTTGTGATAGTGGTGCTTATTATAAAGCTTATAGGGCAGTGCTTTTTTGATATATGGCATGATAAAATTAAACTGGAGTATTACATGGAATATATCATGTCGCTTGCAATCGGCGTGGAGTTTGTGAAAATGCTCTGTACTCATAAGCCGGGCACGATCATAGAGGTGCTTTTGTTTGCGACAGCCAGGCAGATGATCGTGGAGCATCTCAATGTATATGAGACACTTGTCGGAATAGGTGCGATAGCGGCGCTTTTTGCCATCAGAAAATTCCTTTTCTGCAGCTTTGATGAGGCAGACCACATGATATGCCGTGGCAGCCAGACGGTAGCGAGGGCGAATTTTATTTCCGGAACAAATATACCGGAGGAAAAGACAAAGCTGCTTAGAGATGTGATAAGCGAAAAATTGCAGGATGAGGGTAAAAATGTGTCAATCGGAGCCTGTGTGTATTACCAGGATTGTGCGCTCAGAGTTGATAATGTGAAGCAGGGCGTTGTCACAAGAGTCGAGGTAATTAAAAATCTGTAGATAAAAGGAGGATCAGCACATCTGTGCCAATCCTCTTTTTGCTACTCCAGATTAAGTTTCTTTGTCATATTGTATATCGAGCCTGCGACATACACCACTGTGAGAAGCAGCGATACGGCAAGTGCACCGATGACTACTCTGTTCATAAGACCTGCAACCTCCTGATGGTTTAATACATTTAAAATGTAAGTGATAGATCCCTTTGATGACAGCGGAATAAAAAATGTAAAAATCATCACTATAATATTTGCGACCTGACCGATCACATAAAGTATGATGAAAGTAAGCACAGAGTTAGCATCTTTGCTTCCATTTGCCCTGTAGCCGGTAGTAAGGCTGAAAAACATATAGAGATCGTGTAGAGCAGGGATATTACTGCAATACTGCCAAACATTACAACAGGACTCATTGTAAATCCGGCATTGGCAAACTCATCAGACATACTTCCTATAATATCTTTAATCCATGCAAAGCCATGGTTCATTATAGAAAATGTTAAAACAGCAATTATCAGATCGAGTATAAAAAGTACAAAAGCTGTCAGGAATTTTGACACATACAGCTTCCATGGCTCGACAGGCAGCGTATTCATGAGGTAGCCTTCGTCTTTTAACAGATTGCGTCTGAAGTAAAGAACTATGATCACAAAGCTGCAGATCAGCATGGCGATTACTGATAGGCTATGCAGTGCCCAGAAAAATACTGATACAAGATCAAATTCAAAGCTATCCAAAATTATTTCTGTCAGGGCTGACACAAACACCAGTGCATAAAGTCCGATATGCTCCCTGAATTGCTCCCTGAAATCATATTTAATTAATTTTAACAGCATGCGAACACCTCCCTGAAAAGCTCATCAACACTTTTCTTGTAATTAGTGCGGATATTGTCTACGGAATCGTTTAGGAAAATACCGCCATCTCTGATAAATACCACATCATCGAGTACTTTTTCTATATCACTTATAAGATGAGTTGTGATAAGAATTGTTGAATCTTCATTATAGTTTTTCGATTATTGTGCGTAAAATATAGTCTCTTGCGGCAGGATCGACACCGCCCACTAGGTTCATCGAGCAGATAAAGCTTTGCATCCCTGCTCATTACAAGCACGATCTGTACTTTTTCACGCATACCTTTTGAGAGGTTTTTGATCTTTGCCTGTGGATCAACTCCGAATTTCTCAAGCATGGTATTTGCACGCTCAGGTGAGAAATCAGCATAGAAATCCTTGAAAAATGCAATGATATCACTCACCTTTTTTGACGGATTAAGATATGTCCGCTCAGGAAGATATGATACCATAGCCTTGCTCTTTACTCCGACAGGCTCACCGTCTATCAGTATCTGCCCCGTGTTTGGCTGCAATACTCCGGCAAGCATCTTTATCAGTGTACTTTTACCACTGCCGTTAGGACCAAGGATGCCGATAATCTTTCCACCGGGAAAAGTCACATTCATATTTTCGATAACTTTATGGCTCTTATAGTTTTTGCTTAGACTTTTGATTTCAATACGTTCTGCCATTTACATCACTCCTTTTTAAACTTTTAAGATAATTTTCATACACCGTAAGGGACTGTTCAGGTGTAAAACCAACCTTTGACATCCCTTCACAAAACTCACTGCACAGCTTATGTGCCAGATCATTTTTTAGTGAGTCAGCCTGATTTCCCATGTCTGCGACAAATCTGCCTGAGGTACGTCTCGACTCCAGATACCCGTCACGCTCAAGCTCAGATAGAGCCTTTTGCATGGTGTTTGGATTTACACCGGCTGACAATGCCAGCTCTCTTACGGATGGAACTTTGTTACCTGGCTTTAGGCTGCCGTTTGCAATATCCATCTTGAACCGGTCTATGATCTGTAGGTATAGGGGTGTTTCGTTGTTAAAATTCCATTCCATCATTTCACCTGCTTTTGTACTGCTGTATTATTTGATTAATACAATAATACATGTGAGGTTATTTGTCAACTACAAATTAATTTCTTACAAAAATGTAAGATACGAGGTCGAAATGTAAGCTGATTCGATAGCATACATTCCGGTCTTTTGTTATTATAATTACATGAAGCATCAACAATGTAAGTTGTGAAGCCGATTATGACGTCATATTAAAAATAAAGGTAACAAAAATATAAGCTTAAATAACATTGTAGAAATAATCGCGAAGGAGCATTGAAATGGCAATCTTAGAAGTAAGTAACCTCAAAAAAATATATACCACCAGATTTGGTGGCAATCAGGTACAGGCATTGAAAAACATCAATTTCTCTGTAGAGGAAGGTGAGTATGTGGCAATCATGGGAGAGTCCGGCTCAGGAAAGACGACACTTTTAAATATTCTCGCGGCACTTGATAAGCCGACAGCGGGAGAGGTACTCTTAAATGGAAAGAACCTTGTCTCATTGAAGGAAAAGGAGATATCTGCCTTCAGACGTGAGCATCTGGGCTTCGTATTTCAGGATTTTAATCTGCTTGACAATTTTTCACTGAAGGACAATATCTTTTTACCACTTGTGCTGTCAGGTGTGGACTATAGGGATATGGAAAAAAGGCTTGCACCTATAGCTTCGCTGCTTGGAATTGAAAAGCTGCTTAATAAATATCCATACGAGGTGTCAGGAGGACAGAAGCAAAGGGCAGCAGTGGCACGTGCGATAATAACAAATCCCGAATTAATTTTGGCTGATGAGCCAACAGGAGCACTGGATTCAAAGGCAACAGACAGTCTGCTTAGGCTGTTCAACAGGATAAACGAGGACGGACAGACCATTCTCATGGTGACACACAGCACAAAGGCTGCAAGTCATGCCAACAGGGTGCTTTTCATAAAGGACGGTCAGGTGTTTCATCAGATTTACCGTGGCAATCTTACAAATGACGAGCTCTATGTGAAGATTCAGGACGCACTTATGCTGATTACGACAGGTGGTGAGAAGCATGAATAAAATATATAGCAGGCTGGCATTTACAAATATAAAAAATAATAAGACTCTCTATATGCCTTACATTATATCGGGAATGGTCATGATAGCCATGTTTTATGTGATGATGTTTCTAAACAACTCAAAGGGACTTGGCAAGGTGCCGGGTGCGGAGATATTGGTGGATATAATGGGGCTTGGATGCGGAATAATAGCGATTTTTTCATATATATTTCTGTTTTATACAAACAGCTTTATCATCAAAAGGCGCAAGAAAGAGGTAGGAATATACAATATTCTTGGCATGGAAAAACGTCATATCGCGAGAGTTTTTGATAATTGAGACACTTACCGTAGCACTCGCAGCAATAGTATCTGGAATTATAGCCGGTATTTTATTTTCTAAGCTGTTGATTATGTTTCTTTATAGAATTATAAATATTAAAGCGCAGATTAATTTCGCTGTATCTACTAGCGCTGTCGTAAATACAATACTTGTTTTTGAAGTGCTGTATTTTCTTACTCTCATCTATAACCTGATGCAGGTGAAGCTTGCTAATCCGATAGAGCTGCTTCGCGGTGGCAATGTCGGTGAGAAAGAGCCGAAGAGCAAATGGCTTATCGCTATAATCGGACTAGGCTGTCTTGCCGGGGGATATTATATTGCGATTACCACAAAGAGCCCTCTTCAGGTGCTTTCACTGTTCTTTGTCGCAGTGCTTCTTGTCATCGTCGGAACGTATCTTTTATTTATTTCAGGAAGCATTGTGATACTTAAGGCACTCAGGAAAAACAAGAAGTTTTACTATAATAAAAAGCATTTTGCGGCGGTTTCAGGGATGATTTACAGAATGAAGCAGAATGCGGGCGGACTAGCGAGTATATGCGTACTTTCCACAATGGTGCTGGTTGTTGTTTCCACGACCGTGAGCATGTATGCGGGCATGGAGGGAGAACTTAAGCAGAGATATCCTTCGGATATCAGTGTATATAGCTGGTATAAGGAAGTGCCGGCTGATGTGAATCTGGATGATGCACTTAAAGAAGCTGCTGCAGATTCGGATAAAATAATAGCTGACTCTGCTTGTAATGTTAAAGACAGCAAAAGCTACACTTATTTTAGCTGGACAGTGTTTAGAGAGGGGACTGAGTTTAAGCCGGTGTTAAGTTTCGATAACGATATTTCCCTGTTGTATTTTGTCACAGGAGATGAAATTGATGAGATGGAGACCGGCTTTAAAGAGAGGCTGAATAAAAAAATCCCACAGCTTGATACCGGTTCGGTGGCTGTTTATGGAACAGAAAAGTTTAATGGTGATATAATTAATCTGTTGGGCAAAGAATTTAAAGTGGCTGCGACAGAAAAAACTGCTGTAAGTAAAGACAGCTATATGTCCTCTATGTATGGTGGTGTGTACTATGTAGTGGTAGACAGCAAGGCAACACTTGCAGAGATATTTAACCTGAACAACTCGCTGGGAGAGGATAGTGTGCCGACTATGCTCAACAATGAAATTGATTATAATCTGTACGGCAGCAGTGAGGATAAGCTTGCTGTGGCAAAGGCTCTGGATAAGCATTTTGAGGAAAATAGTGTAAAATCAGATGTGTCAGGCTTCTATGAGGAAAGCCGTGATGCAAACAGAGAACAGATTTATGTATTGTATGGTGGACTGTTCTTTATCGGAATATTCCTTGGAACGATGTTTCTTATGGTTACTGTGATGATTATTTTCTATAAGCAGATTTCAGAGGGCTATGATGACAAAGCACGCTATGAGATTATGGAGAAGGTGGGCATGAGCAATGACGAGGTGAAGAAATCCATTACTTCACAGGTGCGTATGGTATTTTTCCTGCCGATTATCCTTGCAGCGTGTCATCTTGCAGCAGCATTTCCTCTGCTTCGCAGACTGCTTGTCATGTTCAATCTTACGGATATTAAGTTAATTGCAATCTGCATGTCTGCTACGTTTTTGGTATTTGTGGCTATATACTATATTGTTTTCAAGATTACTTCGAGAGCATACTACAGGATTGTGGGAAACCAGATTTAGGGGTTTCATATGAATTATGAATGCGCTATAATAGGACATAGCAATGATGCATAAGAATATGGAGCGAGAGGAACAAGCAGTATGAGTATGACAGAAACAATTAAATTATACGACAGGGATGCATATGCCACGGAGTTTGAGGCAGATATTATATCCTGCGAGCCGAACAAGGCAGATGATAAGCAGTTTGATATAATATTAAATCAGACTTTATTTTTCCCGGAGGAGGGCGGACAGAGCCCGGACATGGGAATACTTGGAGGCTACAAGGTCGTTGATGTGCAGATTAAGAATGGAGTCATTACTCATACGGTGGATATTTCCGCAGGTGATTGCTGCATAATGGGCAAAGAAGAGGCTCAGACAGAAAAGAAGACTGATGGACAGATTACAGGTATGGAGTGCGCTTCTGAGAAAGTAGAGCTTGCAGCAGGCGTCCACGTACATGGCAAAATAGACTGGCAGCATCGTTTTTACAATATGCAGCAGCACAGTGGAGAGCATATTTTTTCGGGAATTGTCCACCGCAGGTTTGGTTTTGAGAATGTGGGCTTTCATCTGAGTGATTCTGTAGTGACAATGGATTTCAGTGGAGTGATTTCACCGGAGGATATAGCAGAGGTGGAGCATGAGGTAAATGTAGCCATTTCAAAAAATATTCCGATAGAGGTGACATATCCGTCAAGGGATGAGCTTGCACAGCTGGAGTACAGAAGCAAAATCGAGATTGAAGGACAGGTCAGAATAGTGACAGTGCCGGGGTATGATGTGTGTGCATGCTGTGCGCCGCATGTGAAGCGCACCGGCGAGATTGGCATGCTTAAGGTTATGAATTATCAGAATTATAAAGGAGGCGTCAGAATCAGCATCCTTTGTGGTTTCAGGGCATTGGAGGCTTTCAGACAAAAGTGTGACATCATCTCAGAGCTCATGGGGATATTTACCACAAATCAGGAGGCTATTGTGGATAACGTCACAAAGCTTAAGGCAGTAAACCAGTCACTTAAGTCAGAGCTTGGCACTGCAAAGTCAGCGCTTTTGGATTATAAGGTAGCAGAGCTTCCTGCTGATACGGACAATGCAGTATTGTTTGAGGACGGCATTGATACGAATACAGCAAGAAATTGCGTCAATGGCCTTGTGGAGAAATATAGTGGTTTTAGTGCATTTTTTACAGGAAATGATGAGGCGGGCTATAGCTTTATTATCGGAAGCAAGAATGCAGACTGTAATACAGTTGCCGCAGCACTGAGAAATAAGCTGGGTGCCAGAGGCGGCGGTAAGCCGGTTATGGTGCAGGGCTCTGTCAAGGCAGCAAAGAGCGAGATTGAGGAAGTGCTAAAAGAGGTGCTTTAACTTTTTGAAAATATAGTTTGTGGGACGGATTAAGAACACAAAAGCGGTTTCAAGACATTTCGTCTTGAAACCGCTTTTATTGTAAAAATCATATACAAAGTTAATTATTTGTTAGATCTTCTCCAAATGTGCATCTTCTCAGCCTCTTTGATGAGATCATCACGGAAATCAGGATGAGCAACTGAGATGATTGCCTCTGCCTTCTGCCATGTAGAAAGACCCTTTACATTTACCATACCATACTCTGTAACGATATAGTGAGTGTTGGCTCTTGTGTCAGTAACGACAGAACCCTCTACAAGAGTAGGACGGATACGTGAGTGAACTACGCCCTGCTTGTCGGTGAAAGTTGAAGAGCAGCAGATAAAGCTCTTTCCACCGTTTGACATATAAGCACCGAGAACGAAATCAAGCTGTCCGCCGGCACCACTGATGTGCTTTGTGCCTGAGCTCTCTGAGCTGATCTGTCCGTAGAGGTCAAGGTCTACACAGTTATTGATTGAGATGAAATTGTCAAGTGCGGCAATATTCTTGATATCATTTGTGTAGCTTACCGGGGCACTCATGAGCTCAGGATTCTCATCGAGGTAATCGTACATCTTCTTGGTTCCGGCACCGAAGCCGTAAGCCTGACGATAACGGTCGATGTTTTTCTTTGCTCCTGTGATTTTTCCGGCCTTTGCGATGTCAACGAATGCGTCAACGTACATCTCTGTGTGGACACCGAGATCCTTGAGGTCTGACTCAGCGATGAGTGAGCCTACTGCGTTTGGCATTCCGCCGATACCGAGCTGGAGACAGGCACCGTTTGGAATCTGGTCAACGATAAGCTCTGCAACCTTCTTGTCTACATCTGTTGCAGGACCACCGGCACCAAGCTCTCCGATTGCAGGGTTGTCACCCTCAACAATGTAAGAAACCTGTGAAATATGTACATTGGCCTCTGAACCGCCGTGACAGCGAGGCATGTTTTCATTGACCTCAACGATGATTTTCTTTGAAGTCTCGCATACAGCACCGAGGTGAGATGCGTTAGGACCAAAGTTGAAGTAACCGTGTGAATCCATCGGTGCAACCTGGAACATAGCGACATCGTCAGGTGTTGTTGAATCTCTATAATAACGAGGAAGCTCTGAGTAACGGATTGGTGAGTAGAAAGAACAGCCTCTCTTGATAAGCCTTCTCTCATAACCGCCCATATGCCATGAGTTCCATGTGAAATGCTCGCCGGCATCCTCACGCTCGAAAATGGCAAGTGGCTTAAGCAAAATACCACCACGTACATTGACATCCTTAAGTTCATCAGTTCTTCTGGCAAGTGCCTTGTCGAGGGCATCAGGTGTGCCTGTGCACCAGCCGTAGTCAACCCAGTCGCCTGATTTGACAATCTTTACTGCCTCATCTGCTGAGACAAGTTTCTGCTTGTACTCTTCTAAAAAGCTCATAAAATCCTCCTTAGATACCTAAAATGATAGTAGCAAAATGCTACGTTAAAAAAATAACAAACTCTATAACTTCTATATTATCACTTTAGAGAGAATTTTACAAGTTGGTAAATGCTGGTAGAGACTTTTATATATCGGCATGTTTTGCAGAAATATTTGTGTATTGTAAATATTGCCGGGATTTCATATAATTGAAATGGAATGTCGACAGATAAACTTATTTCTAAAGGCTATAGAATTTCAGATAAACTATATAATCAGATTTTAGCAAGGAATAATGAAGTAATTTAGAAGAGGAACAAATATGGAAAAATCATACAATTGTAACACTGAAAAAAGGCGAAGGACGCACTATAAAGGCAGGTGGCGCATGGATTTTTGACAATGAAATAGACACAATCACAGGCACCTTTACGAACGGAGACATTGTTGTGGTGCACGATTTCGACGGATATCCGATGGGGCGTGGCTTCATAAACCAGAATTCAAAAATCCGTATCAGAATGATGACAAGAAAAGCAGACCAACTGATTGATGACAATTTCCTCAGGATGAGAGTGCAAAATGCCTGGGATTATCGCAAGCAGGTGATGGCAGGAGGCAATGACAATGTGTCTGCAGCAGGTGAAACAGACACTGCAGGTGAGGCTTGTGAGGCAGGCATTGGTAGAACCGGCAGACCTGATTTAAACTGCTGTCGTGTGATATTTGGCGAGGCTGATTTCCTGCCGGGTATTACAGTGGACAAATACGCAGATGTGCTTGTGGTGGAGTGTCTTGCACTTGGAATGGAGCAGTTTAAGGTGAAAATCGTTGAACTGTTAAAGGAAGTGCTGGCGGCGGACGGAATAAATATTCGTGGAGTATATGAGCGCAGTGATGCAAATGAGCGCAAAAAAGAAGGTCTTCCTAAGGTAAAAGGCTTTATAGGAGCCGAGTTTGACACAAATGTGGAGATAGTAGAAAACGCAGTTCACTATATGGTCGATGTGGAAAATGGACAGAAAACAGGCTTCTTCTTAGACCAGAAGTATAACAGGCTTGCTATGCAGCGTATCTGCAAGGGGAAAAGAGTGCTCGACTGCTTCACGCACATGGGTACATTTGCCCTCAATGCAGGAATTGCGGGCGCAAGTGAGGTCACAGGACTTGATATATCAGAGTATGCGGTTAAGCAGGCTACAGAAAATGCGAAGAGAAATAATCTCTCAGACACAGTGAAGTTTCGCGTTGCAAATGTGCTGGATGAGCTGCCACGGCTCGCTGCAGATGGTGAAAAATATGATGTGGTCATTCTGGATCCTCCGGCATTTACAAAGTCGCGTGAGGCTACCAAAAATGCGATAAAGGGCTACCGCGAGATTAACATGAAGGGACTTAAGCTTGTTAAGGATGGTGGATTTCTGGCTACCTGCTCATGCTCTCATTTCATGACGCAGGAGCTGCTTGCAAAAACGGTCAAGGAAGCGGCAAGGGCCACTCACAAGAGGCTGCGCCAGGTGGAGTTCCGCACACAGGGACCGGATCATCCGATACTGTGGGCCAACTCAGCTAATGTACCGGAGTCGTATTATCTTAAGTTTTTCATTTTCCAGGTCGTTGATGAGAAGTAGATGACAGAAAGTGGCGGAAATGCTTGATTTACAAGGGCTGGAAGGTCTTTAGTGATTAGCTTGCAAACCTTGTAAAGTATCGCAAAATATCGTATCACAGTGGTATAAAGTGGTAAGAAAAGTGAATACGGAAATTTGTAGTATATATAGATGTAGCGTTTTGTGGTATACTATAGAAGAACAAATACCTTTCTGCGAAAGGGAAAGGGGAAAGGATACGTGTATGACAGTTGATAGAAGAGTAAGCAGTATTGAATCCAGCTTCAAAATGGAAAGCATGCCATTTGATGCAGAATGTCGTCAAAGAGTAAGAAATGTCTTAACCAAGAAAGTTTCTGCTACAGATGCAATTTCAGAATTAAATAAGAAATACAGAGTATCCAAGAAGCAGGTTGAAGGATCAAGAGTATGATTATTTCTATGAGGATGAACAGGATGCCAAGTACTGTTATCCGGGAACAAATGTATTAAAGAATAAACTGGATATAAGAGATTTAGATACATTGCATGAGGCTGAAAGAGATTATTCAGCGGTGCGTCAGGCAGAACTTGTAGGTCAAGGCGTTACTGGAGATTTCTCTTTTAAGCATCTTTGTTCTATACATAAGCATTTATTCAGTGATGTATATTCTTGGGCGGGCAAGACGAGAACGGTTGATATTTCCAAAGGAACCGTTTTCTGTTTGGTGCAGTTTATCGAAAGCCAGTTTGATGATTTGTATTGTAAGCTGAAAAAGGAAAATTTCTTAGCTGACATAACCGATAAGGAAGAAATGAGCGAGAGACTAGCCTATTACCTGGGTGAGATTAATATGATCCATCCGTTTAGAGAAGGTAATGGAAGGACTCAGAGAATATACATTGAGCAGTTATGCTTGAACAATGGTAGATTTGAAATTGATTTTACCGATGTTTCAAAAGAAGAGATGATAGCCGCCAGTGTCAGATCGGCAAATGCCAGCAACGATATGTTGGAAGAACTGATTAGTAGTTGTCTTGTTGAAAAATAGTTTTAGAGAAGAATGTTCTGCTTTGAGTGTAAAAATTGGTTTATATGTGGGCTACAAGGGTACAACCATTGCCCAGTTAGTGGCGGCTTGCCACTAAGGACTGGGTATTACCTGGCGAAATAGCCGCAGGTTTGAAATAGCGGCTTTGCTGAAAAAAGAGAATACAAAGACCTGCCCGGAAGAAACCTCGTAAAGTATCGCAAAATATCGTATCACAGTGTTATAAAGTGGTAAGAAAATAAGAGACGGCAAATCGTCAACAAGTTGTTGGCAATTTGCCACCTTTAGTTGTATGTTGTAGTTATTCCACTTTTATGCTGTGATCTATACCTCTGCCTCAGCCATGATAATCTCAGCAGCATCAAGTATGAGCTGTGAAGCTATCATGTGAAGCATATCAGGCTTTCCCTGATAGGATTGCCTAATAAAATGTCCATGTTTGTCCTCATTTCTTCTGTTTTAGTGTAATGTAACAGTAGTATAACCCATAATGTGGATTTATGCCACAGTTGTTTTTTATTGGGGAAAGAAACAAATATTGTAAATTAAAAACACCAAAAGTTATACTAAAGATGTTATAGAAATATAGGGGCAAGTGTAAATGATAGGAATTGCAATATGCGATGACCATACAGACTACGATGTAGGAAATGAAATAATAAACACAATTCTAAATTACTATCTGTCTCCAATAAAGTCTGCTTGTAAAATAACCGTTCGTCGAAAAAAATGAACCGTTCGAAGAAAATAGTTAGCATATAGGCGGAAGATGGGATAAACTAGAAGCAGAGCAGGAAAGCTTCTAGTTTATTTTTTGGGAGGTGTGAATATGGAGACATATACTTTATGGGACTATCTTTGGAAATATATATGGAAAAAATAGGTAGAAATTTAGTATGTAACAGCTTTTACATAGAGTCAGAAGTGGTTGCAAACATTTCTGGTAGCAATACTATAAAACAGATTAAAAAAGAAAGTGAGGTAAACGTTATGGATATGTGCTATGACGGAACATTGGTGCTTCCAAGCAGCTATGCTGTTATGGATGAAGAGGAAATGAGTTATTTAGGAGGGAGGCGGAACAGCGGTAGTATATGGAACAGCGAGTCAAATAAGAAGTAGACTGACTGCTATTATTGGAGCTAGTTTGGTAGGAACAGGGGCATCAGCAGCATTAGGTTTTTGCTTGGAAATGTTGGAGGTGCAATTATATCAACAATATTAGGCGGTGG
>ENA-OQJG01000079-OQJG01000079.1-human-gut-metagenome-genome-assembly--contig:-NODE-79-length-16687-cov-3.455435_pt1 | contig 16687 bp, 17 predicted proteins | sample MGYA00242601_ERZ504767 | MGnify/ENA primary metagenome ERZ504767 (study PRJEB26092, sample SAMD00036362) | human gut metagenome | host: Homo sapiens | study: EMG produced TPA metagenomics assembly of... | reverse complement strand
CGCGATGTCGCGCCCACTATCATGCTTCGTATCCTCGGCCTTCTCATCCAACGAAAGCGCCGCGAACAAGGCATCGGTGTTGGCCACATAGTTGCCCATGGAGGCCAGGATGGAATTCGGGTCGTCCGGCAGTCCCGTGGTGGTCTGCGGCTTCTCCTGGAAGCTCTTGATCATATTCGGATGATCGGGATCGACTTCGATCACGCCGAACTGGTTGGACTGGCTGATGGGCTGACGGATGCCGGCAACGGTGAATTCCGCGCCGGATTCGATGTGCTGCTGCACCATCTGCTGGAAATCCATACGATAGACATGGTCGGCGCCGACAATCACCACGATGTCGGGCTGCACGTCCTCAATGATGTTGATGGTCTGGTAGATGGCGTCGGCCGAACCGAGATACCAATGCTTGCCGAGACGCTGCTGCGCCGGCACAGGGGAGACGTAGTTGCCCAACAGCGGCGAGAAACGCCATACAGTGGAGATATGGCGGTCAAGCGAATGGGACTTGTACTGGGTAAGCACGACCGTCTGCATGTAGCCGGAATTCACCAGATTGCTCAGCGGAAAATCAATCAGACGGAACACGCCGCCGAATGGGACGGCAGGCTTGGCCCTGTCCCTGGTCAATGGCATCAGACGGGTGCCTTCACCGCCTGCCAGCACGATGGAAAGAATCTTTGGGTTCTTCGCCATGGGAACTCCTCTCCGAGAGCGTCTTGCGACACCGTACGCACGGTCGGTCCGCTTCATCACGAAACCGCTTACGCACACTATGATTGCATAAATTCAGCAAATCGCAAGGAGTTTGCAGCGCGAGTCTTGAAAATTTCCAGTTCGTTTCAGCAACGTTTCACCATGCGTTCATGCGCGTCTCACGCATGATGGTCCACTCGACGCGTCGCATAGAAGGCGACCGCGCTTGATGCGGCGACATTGAGACTGTCCACGCCGTGGCTCATGGGAATCTTCACCGTAAGGTCGGCGCGGGAGATGGTGTGGTGCGACAGTCCATCTCCTTCGGTACCGAAAATCAACGCGAGCTTGTCAATATGGTCGCTTTCAGTCTCGGCGTTGTTGAGACGGCGGACCAATTCGGCCAAAGAAATGGAATCATCCTCAAGCGCCATCGCTACGGTGGTGAACCCCAGGTATACGATAAAGCCTGTTATGAATGCACAGGGACTTGTTGAGATGCAGGGAGAGGTTGAGCAGGTGTTTATACATGACAGTATTTATTCGTACATTGTGGATCTGGTTGATGCGACAAGGACAAGTCCGTACATTGAGCTTGGAGTGAGTCCGCGAGGTACGATTGCGTGTGTTAGGATGGCAAAGGCATATGCGTATCTGAGTGGGCGAAGCTATGTCATACCATCTGATGTGGTTTCTGTATTTGCGGATGTGACAAAGCACAGAATCGTGCTAAATACCAAGGCGAGAGTATCACACGTATCAGAGCTTTCAGTGATAGATGAGATACTAAAGGCTGTTAAACAGCCGACAACTTATGTGAAAAAGGCAGGTAATCGTGATTAGTTTTTTGATAGGAATAATTACTGCGGCAATAGTTTTTTATATGTCGATGATATACGGTAATGCTGCGCTGGCACTGCTTGGCTGCTTTATGTGTGTGTTTATGGTGCTGACATTTATAGCATTGCTTGTAAAGGCGCATCGGGCAGTGGCAGCTATAAACATTCCGATAGCTATCGCCACACAGGGCGAGAGTATCAGGGTGAGTCTTTTCTGCCGGCTGAAGGAGGCAGGCTTCGATGGTGTAAAATACCGTGTAACGGTGAAAAATAATTTATCCGGCGAAAAAAGTACAAAATGGCTGTCAGGAGGCAGTGATTTTTTGTACAGCGTAAACCTATGCGGCAATTATGAATTTGAGCTTGTAAGGATAAAGCTATATGATTTTTCAAGGCTTTTTTATGTCACGAAAAGAGTTAAAAAATATGCAAATGTTGAGGTGATGCCGCAGATTGATGAGATTCCTGTGAGGATAACGGACAGAGTAAGAAATTTCTTTGGGGATTCTGATATATATGATGATTTAAGACCGGGATATGATCCGTCGGAGCTGTTTGATGTCAGAGAGTTTCAAAATGGTGACAGGCTGCAGAGTGTGCACTGGAAGCTTTCTGCAAGGACTGATGAGCTGATGGTAAAGGAGAACAGCCTGCCAAAGGCATGTGCGGTGGCCATAGTAGCAGATTTAAGGGGAATAAAGAAAGGCAGACAGGCGGATGCTTTTATGAAGCTTCTTGTCTCACTTCCTTTTCGCTTATGGATCAAAAATGCTCTCATTATGTGGCGTGGTATGATACCGCCATAAACGATATTGTGAGAGCCAGAGTGGATGACGAGGAGGGCTTTTACATATTTTTGAACAGTTTTCTTAAAATAAAGCCGGATACAAAGAATGATGCGCTTTTTTTGTATGAGGAAAAGTACCGGGCAGAAAAGCTTGTGTGTCTGCTTAGCGTGGATGGAAGACTTCAGATAAAAAGGGGAGAGGAGATAGTTGGCAGAGCGGATGAAAAAAACGAGATTGTCATTTAGGAAAAGCAGATGGCAGAAATCTGACACAAATGAGATAAAGCCTGATTATAATAATGCATTTACAGTGCTTGGTGTCCTGCTTACTGAACTTGCCAATGCAGCTGCAGCAGTACTTCTTACGGTGTGTGCAGTGTCTGTTGTGAATACGACCGTTTCACATGTGAGATGCCCATATTATGTGTACGTGTGGCTGTTTATTTTTTCGGTGATAAGCGGCTTTATAAACAGGCTTACATCGCTTGACACAAGAAAATAGGGTGCGCCATGCGATAATACGGGGCTGCTGCTTGTATTTGTGCTTGGAGTGTTTATTGCAAACTGGCAGGCAGCAGAGCATATAAAAGACGGCTTTTTGTATGTAAAGGGCAGGTATCTTGAGCTGATAAATGTGTACTATGGCATTTCATTTGTCTGTCCAAAGGGAGATAAAGCCTTTGCGGGGGCATTTGTTGGCTTTGTATCGTTTATAGTTATGCTTTTGCTGGTGACACTGGCGGTTCAAATTAAAAGAAGACGCATGCTCACATTATTTCCAACGCTTCTGCTTGCGGTACAGCTGTGCATAGGCAAAAGCCCAAGTGTCAGCGAGGTTGTTATGCTCACGCTGTGTACACTCTGGTGTCTTATCGCAGATGGCAACGCACGCACAGTGGCAGGATATGATGCAAATGGCAGTGAACATGGCAATGATGTTTTTAGGATAGCACAGGCGTTTTTATATATGGCGGCAGTGTCAGCAATACTTTTTATATGTGTATTTTCGTTTAAACCTCTTGCTGATACACTTGCCGATAAAAAGCCGCAGATGCTTGCCTTTCAAAAAGATTTGGAGGGCAGCGTAAAATCATTCTTCAGCTTGGGAATTGATTTGCAGGATGGCTCGGTTAGTAATCACTACCCAAGCTACAGCGGAAAGACGGTGATGACGGTAGAAGCAAAGGCAGGAGTACCTTCTAATATTTACCTGAGAAGCTTCTACGGTGATACATATGAAAATGGCAGATGGATTAAAAAGTCTGATTTTTTCCGGGATGGAAAAAGAGTATCATGATGCTTCAAGGATGACAGCCTGGCAGACTACAATCGGATTAGCCACGCTGCTCGATGGCTATTATGATGATGAGACCAATCCGGCCACCGAAAAGTATACAATCACGATGGAGAAGCTTTCCACCAAATACACCTATTTGCCGTACTGTATCGACCCATACAGTATAGATGCCAAGGGTGATATAGATTTTGACGAAGACTTTTTTATCACAAAGGATAAAGGAACAAAGACTATCGAGGTGTCGGCGTGTCCCGGTTTTTTCGATGGTAGTCTGGAAATGTCTATCCTTGAGCCGGAGCAGCCTCTTGAGGTCAACAATGATTTCTATGTGGCATACAATGATTATGTAATGGAAAACTATACTGAAAAGCAGGGTGGTGACGGAATTGTTGCAAAAGATGCGAAGCTGATTCTTAGGACAGGACAGCTCACAAGCAATATGATGTACACAGGCGATATAAGAGAAAATGATGCCAACAGGATTGCGGCAGCACAACTGGTGCAGCAGTTTCTGACATCGAAGGATTTTTAAGTACAGCAAAAATCCTCCTTCAACAGGCGGTAAGGATGTAGTTGATAATTTCCTCTCAAATAGCAGACAGGGCTTTTGTGTGCATTTTGCATCGGCTGGCACGATGATACTCAGACAGATGGGCGTTCCATGCCGTTATGTAAGCGGATACTGTGCAAAGGAGGACAGTTTCAAATCCGGTGAAAATGATGAGGATATATGTGAGGTGAAGGATTCGCAGTCGCATGCCTGGGTTGAAATATATCTGGATGATTTCGGATGGATTCCGGTGGAGATGACACCGGGATATTTTGAGTATGTGACAGGTGAGAATCCGTTTGACTATATTGGTGTCAACGGAAAGAAAACAAACACCGGTGCTGCTTATAATGATAGTGAGCATATGAATGACACTGCGGCAGATGAAGATAAACTGGATGAAGATGCAGCAAATGAAGATACAAAAAATACAGATGCAGAAAATGATGACACAGCAAACGATACTACAGCAAACAGTGCCTCAAACCAATATGAGTCAGGTGATGGCAGTGAGAATGCTTATGGTTCACAGTCAGGTGCGGATAAACGTACAGATGCTCAGAACTCAAAAACGAGACTTCATATACCACCGGTGATTTTAAAAACCTCACTCTGTGTGATTTTTCTGACTGCACTTACAGCCATCATAGTTTATATCAAAAGGCGAAGAAATATTTTGTGGGAAGCAAGACTTGCAAAAAGGGTGAAAAAAGGCCGTTACAGCAGGGCAGCAATAATGATAAACAACCGCATCTACAAAGGACTGGGACATCCTTCAAAAAACAGGACAGATGAGCTTTATCTGGCCAACCTTAAGGAAAAATACTGCGGACCGGATTATTGCGGAATCCACTGGGACGAGTACATGCGCATCATACAAAAGGCTGTGTATTCATCAGAGGGCATCACAGGGGAAGAATGCTTTATGATAGTGGAAACATGGAGGCATCTGGAGAAAAAAGACATTAGACATAATTCACAAAAAAACATGTATAAAAACAGCATGATTAACAAAAAATAAACTCGTAAGGAAAATTGTGTTGAAATAATAAGGCTTCTGTGATATAAACTTAAGCAGACGTGTTACTTTTAGGGAGGCATTTGTCGTACATAACTTTTAACAGGGTTAGTGTATGATAAGTGCCTCCTTTTTGTCGCTGGAGCAAAAAAGAATGATAGGTGCAAATCGGTACATACCCTGCATTTATAGGAGGAAAAGCTCATGAAAGACAAAATTTTTGGTGTCCTGCAGAGAGTAGGACGAAGCTTCATGCTTCCAATCGCAATCCTTCCGGTAGCAGGCTTGCTTTTAGGACTAGGAAGCTCATTCACCAACACTACAACAATTGAGACCTATGGTTTACAGTGGCTGCTCGGAGATAAGACTATACTCCATGCACTTCTTGTAATCATGAATGCGGTCGGAAGTGCCATATTCGATAACCTTCCGCTCATTTTTGCGGTCGGAGTAGCAATCGGAATGGCAAAGAAGGAAAAAGAGGTATCAGCACTTTCAGCAGTCATAGCATACTTTGTTATGAATGTATCAATCAATGCGATGCTCAAGATTTCCGGAAAAATCCTTGCAGACGGAAGCATTGCAAAGGATGTGCTTGATGGAACCATCACATCAGTATGCGGTATCCAGTCGCTGCAGATGGGCGTGTTTGGCGGAATTATCGTAGGACTTGGAGTGGCAGCACTGCACAACCGTTTCTACAAGATTGAGCTGCCGAATGCATTGTCATTTTTCGGTGGAACAAGATTTGTGCCTATCATATCAACAGTGGTATATCTTTTTGTAGGAATCTTGATGTATTTTATCTGGCCGACAGTGCAGAACGGAATCTATGCACTCGGCGGAGTGGTGACAGGAACAGGATATTTCGGAACACTTCTCTTTGGTATCATAAAGAGAGCACTTATTCCATTCGGACTGCACCATGTATTTTACATGCCATTCTGGCAGACAGCAGTCGGTGGAACGATGGAGGTTGCAGGACATATGGTTGAGGGTGGACAGAACATCTTCTTCGCACAGCTTGCTGACTCTGCAAACATCGCACATTTCAGTGCCGATGCCACAAGATATTTCTCGGGAGAGTTTATTTTCATGATTTTCGGTCTTCCGGGAGCAGCACTTGCAATGTATAAATGTGCAAAGCCGGAAAAGAAAAAACAGGCAGGAAGCCTTTTACTTTCTGCAACACTTGCATGTATGTTTACAGGAATCACAGAGCCTCTTGAGTTCTCATTCCTTTTCGTAGCACCGGCTCTCTTTGCAGTACAGGTAGTGCTCGCAGGAAGCGCATACATGATAGCACATATTTTAAACATCGCTGTAGGACTTACTTTCTCAGGAGGATTACTTGATTTCTTCCTGTTTGGTATATTGCAGGGAAATGAAAAGACAAGCTGGCTGCTCGTGATTCCGGTGGGAATAGTATATTTCTTACTGTATTACTTTATTTTCAGCTTCCTTATAAAGAAGTTTGATTTCAAGACTCCGGGCCGTGAGGATGACGATACAGAGACAAAGCTCTACACCAAGGCAGATGTAAATGCAAGAAAAGCTGCCAAGGATACAAAAGCTTCTGACGACAAAGCGGCTGTAGACGAGCTCTCGCAGACTATATCACGAGGTCTCGGCGGCAAAGCCAATATCTCAGATGTGGACTGCTGTGCGACAAGGCTTCGTATCACAGTAATAGACCCTGACAAGGTAAACGATGCGCTTCTTAAATCAACAGGAGCATCAGGAGTCGTGCACAAGGGACAGGGCGTACAGATTATCTATGGACCAAGAGTAACAGTGATTAAATCAAATCTGGAGGATTATCTTGCGAGCGTGACAGAGGAGCATTTCGAGGATGATGCAGTAGAAAATAATACAGCAGGCGAAGATGAAGCAAAGAACGAAAATGCAGCTTCAGATAAAGCACAGGAATCTGATGTGAAAGCAGAAAAGGAAGCCGGCGACGTAAAAGAGCCGACAAGCACAGTCATCATCTCAAGTCCTATGACAGGAATAGCAGCAGACCTCTCAACAGCGCCGGACGAGGCCTTCGCCGGCAAAATGATGGGTGACGGAGCGGTAGTCACACCTGAGGAGGGCGTGGTTGTAGCACCTGAGGATGGAACTGTTTTATTCGTTTTTGATACAAAGCATGCTTTGGGATTTACAACCGACTCAGGAATTGGTATGATAATCCATGTAGGAATTGATACAGTAAAGCTCGAGGGTAAAGGCTTTGACGTACAGGTTGAGGCAGGATGCCATGTTAATAAGGGCGATGTGCTCATGAAGCTTGATCTTGACTACTTAAAGGCGAACGCACCATCAGTTACTACTCCTGTCATCTGCACAGAGCTAAAAGATAATCAGAAAATCCGTCTCATCACAGACGGACCGATTAAGGCAGGAGAGCCTCTCTACGCAGTTGACACTTACGAGAAGTAATTCACACTTCATGATAATTGAATTGTCCGGTTATGTTAATAATAAATAGTTCGTATAAATTATCAGGAGTACATTAATAAATGTCAGGGGAATGATATGTACAGAATCACAAAGGTCTTAAATCACAATACAGTGCTTGCGGTAAAGGACAAGAGCGCAAGAGAATATCTTATAGTCGGAAAGGGTGTGGGTTTTGGAAAGAAAATTACACAGTCTGTCGAGCCAACGGAAGAGGATTCACTGTATGAGCTGACCCAGACAAGGGACAGAGGTCCGGCAAAGGACATAGTAAAATCCATAGAGCCGGAGTATCTTGAGATTGCAAACACACTGCTCGATAATGCAGAGCATGAGTTTGGTCATATAGACAGAAGCATATTGTTTCCTATGGCAGATCATATAGCATTTGCTGTAAAGCGTATGGAAAACAAAGAACAGATCAGCAATCCTTTAAACGATGACATCCGTGTGATGTTTTATAGGGAGTACAAGATAGCTGAGAATATACGCCATATACTAAAGGATAAAAAACAATTGATATAATTGATGATGAGATCGGCTACATTACTCTTCATATTCATACATCCTTAAACAATTCAAAGGTATCGGATGCCATGGAGATGGCGGCAGCAGTTCGAAAATGCGCCACATTTATAGAGGAAAAGATTGGAAAGCACATAGATGTCACTACTATGGCCTACAACCGCCTCATGAACCATATCCGCCACATGGTATCAAGAGCCGCGACCGGAGAAAAATTAAAGGTTGATCTCAATCAGTTTATCGAGAAAAATTATCCGGAGTCATTCGCACTGGCAGGTGATATATGTAAGGAGCTTGGAAAGGACTTAAATCATGAGTTTTTGGACAATGAGACAGGCTACCTTGCCATACATATCGAGCAGATTAAGTGTGATGAGATGGTAAGTGAATAATAAAATGTGAAAACCTTCCTGCACATTAGGTTATGTACAAATCTCTTGCAATGTGGTACACTACATAGTTGTATCAACAAACATCCGATACACAAAATACATATGAAATCAATTTAAAGGAGATATATATACCATGAAACTCGGCATCGTCGGACTTCCGAACGTCGGAAAGTCTACATTATTCAACTCACTCACAAAGGCAGGAGCGCTTTCAGCAAACTATCCTTTTGCTACAATCGACCCAAACATAGGTATTGTTTCAGTGCCTGACGAGAGAATCGTAAAGCTCGGAGAGCTCTATCACACAAAGAAGGTTACACCTGCAACAATCGAATTTGTTGATATCGCAGGTCTTGTGAAGGGAGCCAGTAAGGGTGAGGGACTTGGAAACCAGTTCCTTGCAAATATCCGTGAGGTAGATGCAATCGTACACGTAGTGCGCTGCTTTGAGGATACAAACATTATCCATGTAGATGGCTCTGTAGATCCTGCAAGAGATATCGAGACAATCAATCTTGAGCTTATTTTCTCGGATGTTGAGATTCTTGACAGGCGAATTGCAAAGATTGCAAAGCAGGCAAGAATGGACAAGACACTTGCAAAGGAGCTTGAGCTTGTTGAGGCAGTAAAGGCTCATCTTGAGGACGGAAAGATGGCCAGAACCTTTGAAGTGCCTGATGATGAGGATGCACAGCTTTGGTTCAAGGGATATAATCTCCTTACAGCAAAGCCTACCATCTACGCAGCAAACGTATCAGAGGACGACCTCGCAGATGACGGCGCAAGCAATCCGCATGTTGCAAAGGTAAGAGAAATGGCAAAGGAAGAGGGCGCAGAGGTATTTGTTATCTGTGCACAGATTGAGCAGGAGCTTGCAGATCTCGATGAGGACGAAAAGAAGGAGTACCTTGAGGATTTAGGTGTTGAGTCAAGCGGTCTCGATAAGCTTGTAGCAGCCAGTTATTCACTTCTCGGACTTATTTCCTTCCTCACAGCAGGAGAGGATGAGTGCCGTGCATGGACTATAAAGAAAGGTACAAAGGCACCACAGGCAGCCGGCAAGATACATACTGATTTCGAGCGTGGCTTCATCAAGGCGGAGGTAGTCAACTATCAGGATCTTCTCGACAATGGAAGCCTTGCAGCCGCAAGAGAAAAGGGCATCGTAGGCATGGAAGGAAAAGAGTACGTTGTTAAGGACGGAGATGTAATTCTTTTCAGATTTAATGTATAATTTTATGAATAAAACGCTTTTATAAGCACAAAATCAAAAAGATACGCATAAGATAGACCAAGGGAGGTCTGTTTTATGCGTTTTCTGGATTTATGCGAAAAAGAGGTTGTGAGTGTGGAAGAGGGCAGATACATCGGGCATGTGCGTGACCTTGAGTTTGACCCGGTCTGTGGCAAAATCTGTGCGATTATCGTGCCGGGACCGGGAAAATATATGGGAATATTTTGCAGGGATTACGAATATTGTATTCCATGGGTTAAAATTGTGAAAATTGGACCCGACATAATATTGGTGAATATATGTGAGTCTGATATGCGGCGTAAGCTGTTATGATAGTATAAAAGGAAACTATTCAGTGACATTGAAAACAAAAAAGTGCTGAAAAAGTCAAAATCAGTACAAAACATATTGACAATGAAAATTAGTATAGATATACTAAAATATGTATAGGTCTTTTTAAATACAGATGATGATTTGAAGTATTATAATGAGAAACAAAGATATTTTGCTTCTTCATATTATATGATATCTACGGAGGGTACAGCATGAAGTGTCCATTTTGCAGTAGTGACAACACAAGGGTAATAGACTCAAGACCGGCTGATGACAACAGCTCTATCAGGCGCAGAAGGCTGTGCGATGATTGCGGCAAGCGTTTCACTACATATGAGAAGGTGGAGACAATCCCACTCATCGTTATAAAAAAGGATAACAACAGAGAGCAGTATGACCGCTCCAAGATTGAAAAGGGCGTGCTTCTTGCATGTCACAAGAGACCGATTTCAGCAGATACAATCTCAAAGCTTGTAGATGAGGTCGAGATAGAAATCTTTGCCAGAGAGGAAAAGGAAATCTCTACATCACTCATCGGAGAGCTGATTATGGACAAATTAAAGGAGCTTGATGCGGTAGCATATGTGAGGTTTGCGTCAGTTTACAGAGAGTTTAAGGACGTCAACACATTTATGACAGAGCTTAAAAAGATGCTTGACACCAAATAGTGTTTATGCAGCAGGCAGCCTTGAATGAACAGATTAACAGGGAGACAGAGAATTTTATACTATGAGTTTTTTATACCCGGGAGAGTACATTGACTCGACATACAGCATAGATTTTGATAAATTATATAAGGATGGCTACAGGGGGGTCATTTTTGATATCGACAACACCCTTGTGACTCATGGTTCGCCTGCTGATGAGCGGGCGATTGCTTTGTTTAAGCACCTTAAGGAGCTTGGTTTTTCGTGCCTTGTGCTCTCAAACAACAAAGAGCCGCGTGTGAAGAGCTTTGCTAAGCAGGTTGGGATAAAGTATATCTACAAGGCAGGAAAGCCAAAGCCGTCCGGCTATCGTGCTGCGATGGAGAGGCTTGGCACAGATACGAAAAACACTCTTTTTGTGGGAGATCAGATATTTACAGATATCATCGGAGCTAATCTTACGGGCATCAGATCAATACTTGTAGCACCTATTGACCCACATGAGGAGATACAGATTGTGCTTAAGCGCTTTATTGAAAAGCCTGTAATTGCATGCTACAAGAGGCATTTAAAGAAAGTAAATAAATAATTTTTAACTAATAATTTAAAATTTGGAGGCATATATATTATGAAGATTGCAATCGGAAACGATCACGCAGCAGTTGAGCTTAAAAAGACAATAATGGAGTACGTTGAGAGCATGGGTCACGAGGTGACCAACTTCGGCACAGATTCAAGTGAGAGCTGCAATTACCCGGAGTATGGTGAGAAGGTGGCTAATGCAGTGGCGTCAGGCGAGTTTGACTGCGGAATACTGATATGCGGTACCGGTGTAGGTATCTCAATAGCAGCCAATAAGGTCAACGGAATCCGTGCGGCAGTTTGCTCAGACACAGCCACAGCACGCCTTGTAAAACAGCACAACAATGCCAATATCATAGCCTTTGGTGAGAGGATTGTAGGTGTTGAGCTTGCAAAGGATATCGTAAAGGCTTATCTGACAGCCGAGTTTGAGGGCGGCAGACACGCAAAGAGAATAGCTATGATATCGGATATCGAGGCTAGAAACTAATATAAAACCAATACAAATTCATACAATAGCGTAAAGTATTATATTAAATGCATAAAGAGTTAATCCTTATGCATTCTACACCGCTCGCGGTAGAGTTAAGAAATTAACTCTACCGCGTTTTTTAGTTGTAAAGAATGGGTGTAATACAAAGTGGCATTCGCTATAGGCACTATGTTAAAACACACACATTCACCGCACACACATTGTAACAAAAAACACAGTGGGTATGCAATAAAACACGGTGTTATGTGCCAAAAGTTGATTTACTAACATTTGTAAGAAAGTGAGGACGCAAAATGAACACAACATCAACAGCATACTTTAGAAAAAGCGACAAATTATTCACCTCAACAGCTAGTGTGTATATTCCAAAGACGGAGTTCGCAGGAAGCAGTATTAAATGGTTTGATGACAGTAAGTTAATCAGAAAAAATAAGTAAAACTGTAAATCAGTTACGATTTTCAGAGAAAGGAGCCACTATGGCAAAGAATATTTACGAGTATATTGGCAAAAAAGAACTTTTCAGACGTGCGCAGAATGTAAGTTATATTGAACTGCCAAAAATAAAAGAACTGGTTTATTCAAAATATGAAGGCTGCGAGTGGCTTGAAAACGAAAAGATAACAATAAGGTCACAAGCTTGTGGAACATGGATACTTATACAGAATCGTAGAGAACATGAAGAAGAAATTCTGTGTGGGTACGATGGAGAAGGAAATTTCTCTAGACATTATGTGAATGGAAAAAATATAGCAGTGAAAGCAGATAACAAGTCAAGTGAACGACTTAAATTTTTGATGGAACTTGATTTGGATAATCTGCCTGAGTAATTACCGGATGAACTCAAGGGAATCAGAACTGTTTATTAAAAGGTTTTATAGCTGTGAAAACAGCAGAAAAGAGGTTTTATGATGTACAAAATAACTATCAGCAACTTAAAAGGTGGTGTAGGAAAAACCACTACAACAGTAAATCTTGCATATTCTTTTATGCATCTTGGAAAAAAGATTCTTGTTGTGGATGCTGATCCACAGGCAAATGCAACGCCATTCTTTTTACCAAGAAAGACGGACCGGTCAATCAAAGATGTGTACCGGAATCCGGCACACGTAAAGAGAAGCATTTATAGAACCAGGTATGGCAATATTGATATAATACCGGGCAGTACAGAACTGGAGGAAGATGATGCATCACAGATTGATGTAATAAAAAAGGCACTGGATACCGTGGCAGACAGATATGATATATGCCTTATTGATACAAGGCCTGCCTTTGAGCAGCTGACTATTACATGTATTTGCGCAGCTGATTTGGTGCTTACTCCGGTATGCCTGAATAAATTCTGTCGTGATAATTTATCGGTTGTAGATGAAAAGATAAATGGACTTAGATATATATATCCGGTTCTGGATGGTGAGTTAATGGAGCCTATTTGTTCACCGGTATGGAAAGTGTTTGCAACAATGGTAAATTCAAACAGAAGGGCACAAAGAGAGATTTATGAGGACCTTGTGGGCAGACATGATTATCCATTTCTTACAACATGTGTAAGTGCTTCGTCAGCAGTCGATAATGCACTGTTGCTCTACAAGCCTGTAGCAAAACATAGAAAAAATAATCCGGTAGCAGATGATTATCTGGAGCTTGCAAATGAGATTTTAAGCGTGAAAGAAGGTGAGTTCCATGGCTAAATTCGGAGCTGTATTTAACAGTGACGTTAAGAAAACTGACAACAGACCGCGCAGTGAGACCAGATGGATACATTACACCAAGCTCATTGACAATACAGACCAGTATCGTAAAAGTGCAACAGAAGAGGATATAGCTGCTTTTGCGGAACTCATTAAATCGGCTGGCAGGGTTCTTCAGGATTTACTAGTCCGAAAAAGTGGAACTGACACATATGAAATCATTGCAGGCCATCACAGAAGGCTGGCCTGCAGGTATCTGGTAGAGCATGAAGGACTTAAGGAGTTTGAGTTTCTTCCATGCAAGGTAGAGCATGTTGATGATGTTCAGGCAGAGTTCCAGTTGTATGCGACTAATGGTTTCATCCCAAAGACAGATGCGGAAAAGCTTCATGAAATAGAACGCATCAAATATCTGCTTGATAAATATCCTGCTGAGTTTAAGCATGTGCATGGTGGTAAGACGGTTGAGAAGATTGCACGTATACTCAATATGGGGAAAACGACAGTTGGCGATTACGTAAATATTTCAAAAAATCTTGGAGATAAAGGAAGAGAGGCTCTGGAAAAAGGACGTATAAATAAAAGCGCCGCGCTGGCACTAGCCTCACTTCCTGAAGAAAAGCAGGAAGAATTGATAATGGACGGAAAGACAACCATGAGGGAGATAGAAGCGCATAAGGAAGCTTCCAAACCTAAAAGAGAGCCGGAACCAAGACAGGTCAGAATTTTTTATGATCTGTTTTTAAAGGACGCAGACCGGCGGTTTAATTCATCTAAAGAGCTGAGAGAATACCTTATGTCTCATTTTGCAAAATCATACAGTGGCGGATGCCAGGCAGGAATATCATATGACTGCTCTCCCAAGGGCATCATAGTGTGTAATTCGGACAGACTGTCATGGACAGAGTTCCTTGACCTTGTGGATGGAGTTACAGGCTCAGACAGATATGAAAGGATGCAGGAGGAAGAACAGGGCATGACCGGTCAGTATGCATTTAACAACATTGATATGGACATAGACGAGGAAATCATGTCAGAGGAGGATGAGGAAAATGTATTCGATGAGGATGAAGAGGAATTTAAAAAAAGTCTGGAAGTTATGTATGACCTGGCTTTTTACCTTACAGAACAAAGAGAGAGGCTTGAAATGATTAGACAGCGTGCAGAGAACGGTGCAGATGTTCCGGTTAAAGTTTTAAGAAGGCAGGAGTATATAGTACAAGGATTAGAAAAATTGGCTAAGGAGGAAAAATAATATGGGATGTTCGTATGCAATAGAAACAGATGAATATCACGGATTTGAATGTCCGGTATCGGGAGGAGCATGTATGTATCTCTATCCTGATTCAAAAAGATGTGCAAGAGAGTACGGAGAAGGTCCGGATGTTGGGAATACTGAAGATATGGAAGAATAATGATACTTTCCGCAGGCCGTGCCATAACCGGCACGGCTGTGCGTGGCATCAAATGCAGAAAGTATATTTGCTGCCAGAAATGGCAGCCATCATAAAACCTTTGCGGCAGATTTTTATATCTGCCGCGCATATGGAAAAAGGGTGAATAAATGAGTGTAATAATTACAGAAGACAGAATTAAAAAAATACTGTCTAACCGCGAAAAAATGCTTAATGACATTAATAAAAAGATGGTTCTTCTTTTCCGCGAGGTAAGCCGGAGTGACATGGGGGTGTTTATGGATGAGCTTATAGCTGAAAAAAGCATCTCAGCTGCTCATAACAGCCTGTTGCCCGGCCCTAAAGGTGGAAAAAAGAAAGACCTGTCTGACCTTATAATTAAACTTGAAAAAGACAGGGAAATAAGACGTAAAGAGCTTTTAACGATGCTCACAGAGCTGTCGTATCAGGAGGATTTGGTTAATCGTGTATGGGCCTGTTTCCTTGCGCTGGACGACCCTTATTATACTCTGCTGAGTCAGTTATATGTTGAAAATGATTTGTATGAGAACGTAAGAATACAGTTTGACATGTCACCGACCACATTTGAGCGTTACAGGAAAAAGGCGCTGCATCTGATTATAGAATACACAAAGAGCCCCCTGTCTGTTGGGGAGCTAATAACAGGAAGTTCTGGAAAAATTCATAAACCACAGAACCGGGCTCCTGCAGGAAAAGTGCCGTCAGACAGCATTGAAGGACAGATTGACATGATGGATTTTCTTGAGGTACCGGATTCCGGTACCAGGAATGAAAAGGAGGTAAAACATGTACATAAGCAGGAAATATAAGACAGTAACATATGAAAACCGCTGTCAGATACAGGAAATGCTTAAAAAAATAAAAGCATTACAATTATGGAAGTCGCAGAGAGGATGAATTTTGAGTATTCAACAATATACAGGGAAATACGACGTGGAACAAATGAGGATGGTGTTTATGATGCCCAATATGCGCAGAAGCAGTATGAAATATCAATGAATAACAGGGGCCGCAAGGAAAGAATATTCGATAAAAATGGCGAAATGTATAAATTCTTAAGGCAGAAACTCATTGATGAATGTGTCAGTCCACAGACTGCATTGGATGAGCTTAAGAAATCAGGGATAAAGACAGATGAACAGTATCCATCAAAAGCCACGTTGTACCGGATGATGAGGCGAGGAGATTTTGAATGACAGCAGTGTTATTTTGTATGGCAATGATAATTGAGATTGTTTATGTGATCATGTCACCGGTACCAAAGGAACTAGAAAATAAGTATCTGCTTATAGGGACAGCTTTTATCTGTGCTGCAGATTTTACATATCATACAGAGTATATAACAATAAAAATGTATGTATTGGCACTATTAGGATCAGTAGCGACTTTAATATTTCTTATTAGTTGCGCTGTTGGAGTAATAACAAAATGCATAGATTTTGCAGACTTATTTTTTTCGTTGTATATGGCACTTTTTCAGCCTCTGTTGACAATACTTTTAACTAGATCATATGAATTAATGATCGTTGTAATTATGACAGTAGTCGGACTTGGAATGATCACATTCATGGCGCATAAAGAAAAAAATGAGTAGTTTTGAAATTACAACTTTATAAAAAAATCAGATAAGGAGATATAAGAAATATGTTCAATTCAAAAATGTATAAAAAATATTATCCAATCAAGTCTTCATTTGATATTGGGATAAT
>ENA-OQJG01000078-OQJG01000078.1-human-gut-metagenome-genome-assembly--contig:-NODE-78-length-16862-cov-4.291963_pt1 | contig 16862 bp, 19 predicted proteins | sample MGYA00242601_ERZ504767 | MGnify/ENA primary metagenome ERZ504767 (study PRJEB26092, sample SAMD00036362) | human gut metagenome | host: Homo sapiens | study: EMG produced TPA metagenomics assembly of... | reverse complement strand
GAGTCTGGTGAGAGCCGCAGCAGGAGCTAAAGACGCGAGAGTAATGGAGCATCTGGCAGACGTAAAGTGGCTGCCGGCGGAGTGTGACATTGATTGAGAAAATTAGGAGAGGCACTATATGAAACCAAAAACAAGCAAAGAGTATGGGATATTCCGTCAGAAATCTGAAGTATATGTCAAAATTCACTGAGACTTATCCTGATTGTGAATTTGTGCAACAGGTTGTTGCACAAATTCCATGGGGACACAATATTGTTCTTATGGATAAGATAGCCAATCCAGAGGAGCGTAAATGGTATATTGAAAAATCAGCGCAAAATGGTTGGTCTCGAAATGTTCTTGTGCATCAGATAGAAAGTGGTTTATATCAACGGCAGGTTTTGCATTTTTGGGGAATCAGTATCATCTGAACGTGGGTGGCGATGATTTTTATATTACAAAATAATACACAGGAGATTAAGATATTAAGGAAACAATACGTGTAGTATTAAGCTAGTATCAAGCTTGTGTTTTGACAGAAACATAAATTGTAAATAAAATGTAAATTTTGCTTCTGAGAGATTGTTTTTTTCCTGAGAGATGAATATAATAAGATTAACAGAACCCAACACGCCTCTCAACGATGCGGACCACGTTGGGTCTTTTAATTTTAAGGAGAAATGTCAAATGGGAGATATGAAACAGCATCAGCCGCCTTTGACAATTGAGGGACAAATAGAAAATCTTAAGAGTATATGGTTAGTTATCAAAGATGAGGAATATTGGAGAGGCACTATATGAAACCCAGGACAGCAAAGAGTATGGAGCTATATGATATATTGCTCAGGCGCGGGTATCCGGAGCCGTTTTGCGATGAGATAACGAAAAACCTAAATACCGACTGGACAGCTCAAAGGATGATAGGATATCTGTCACACTATAAAAAGCTTCCCATGGAAGAAATCGCTGATGAGATGCTTGCGATACTCAGCGACCGCAATCGCATAATGCAAAAGCATGAGCTTGAGGAGACGAATGCAAGATGGAATGAATACTTAAACAGATAAAGTCAGGAGGATTCACATGAGAGTACTGAATATCGAAGATGATACATTTAAACACAATGATATATGCAAAGCACTGTCAGGATGTGGGATTAAAGATGTCGAATGGTCCAATAATCTCGCGGATGGGTGGAAACAGATTAAAAACTCAATAGATAGTAATAATCCGTATGATCTGATAATTACTGATATGTATTATCCCGGCGAGCCGGGCGGCAGAGAGGAACAATCAGGAGATGTTCTGATTGACAGAGTGATTAAGAACAAAATCACAATACCTGTAATTCTCTGCTCCAGCGTGAATCTCAAATACCCGGAAATATATGGCTGTGTTTATTATAGCAGGGAAAGAAACTGGGAGGCAGATATGCAGAAGCTTGTAAATAGTCTTGTGGCAGGATAATACTAATAAATCTCAAGCTTCTGATCAACCAGTGATTCACCTTCATATACAAGCTTAAGTGTGAAGAAATTTTCTTCATTTTCAAGCAGGAGCTTTAAGAAGATAGCGTCGCCTTCCCAGGTAGGAAGTGTGGGCACGATAGTTTTATCCACCCATTTGAGGTCACCTTCGTTGCATGTTATAAGCTTGCCGGAAAATTCATCAGCGGTGAAAAGACACATCAATTCAGGCTCCTGTTTATCACTTATAAAAGTTATGAGTGCGCGGAAACGGTATGATGTGAGTGTGAGCCCTGTTTCCTCTTTGACTTCGCGGAGCAAGCATTCTTCGGGGGATTCACCATTCTCGGCGTGACCGCCAACACCAATCCATTTTCCTTCATTTATATCATTTTCTTTCTTAATACGATGAAGCATGAGATATTGTCCATCGTGTTCTATGTAGCATAGAGTAGTTATTTTCATGATGTACCTCCGTCAGATGATTATAACATAAAATGTGCGGGGGAAGACAGGAAAAATATCTATCTGCATAGCAGCCTAAATTTTTCCTGAAAAATTTATAATAAGCTTATTTATTTTTAAAACTTGATACAAAAACTATTGAGAAATTGTATGAAGTTGGACTACTAAATACAGTAGATATGGTGTAAAATGATTCTTATAGTAAAGTCAGGACATTATCAAATGCAATAGAACTATGGGAATATAAGGGAATGTATATAACAATTATACGATATAAATTTTAAAAGAAGAGGGAATATCATTATGGCAAAAAAGGTTACTATAAAAGATATAGCTGATATGGCAGGGGTTTCAATTGCAACCGTTTCTCATGTTATAAACAGAACAAGATATGTGAGCCCGGACCTTGTTGAAAAAATAGAAAATATTATTATAGAAACCGGATATCATAAAAAAATAGAAGAAAAAGAAAGACGACTCAAGGTTGGAAGGCAGTCGGAAATAGTTGCAGTTATTCCAAATGTTGAAAGCACGATTTATCGTGATATGGTGGGATATTTAAAAAAATATGTTAGCATTCAGGGTTATCAGTTTTATATTGCAATTACGGATAATGATATTAAAGAAGAGGCTCAGGTACTGGAAGGACTGATACAGAATAAAAAAAACAGCAGGTATTATACATGTACCAGTCAGTGATGTTGCGGCAGATTATAAAAAGCTGATTGAATCTGGAATTCCATTTGTCTGCATGGAAAGAAATATTTTGGGAGATGGTATAGACTCTGTTGAATTTCGAGATAGAGAAGCCATTTTCAAGGGAACTGATTATCTGTTACAATGTGGTCATAAGAATATTTGTTTTTAAGAGAAAGCTTGAAGAGTACGACGAGAGATGAAAGAACACGAGGTTTTCTCCTTGCATTAGAAGAACATGGAATCAATACAAATGATGCAAATATTTCAGACATTAATATCGAATCCGGAGCTGATAACTGTATTTTGGAAATACAAAAGGCAATGAGACGATATATGCCAACTGCAATTATGGCAGGAGGAAATAGAATTACTTTATATCTTATGAAAACTATGAGGGATAGAGGAATTGAATGTCCTGAAGAGATATCGGTTGTTGGATTTGGTGATGAGGGATGGTCGGAGTTAACGTATCCACCATTGACGATTTTAAAGAGAGATGTTGAAGGGCTGAGCAGACGAGCAGTAAATATGCTTTTTGAAAAGATAAATACAGGACATGTGATTGAACAGGATTATTATGCCGATGTAGAGTTGATAATAAGAAAATCCACAAGAATGTTGGATAATGGACCTTTTGGAGAAGAAGCAGCTACACCGGAATCAATAGTCATAACAAAAGAGGAAAAGAGTCGTTTGCGTGCCGGAAATTTCCGTGTGGCAATTTCGTTCCATTATACAGGAACATCATGGGCGGAATTACACGAAAAGGGAATCCGCGATGAATTGGAACAATACGGAATTGATATTATATCAGTAACAGATGCACATTTTGATGCATCTTTGCAAAATGCACAGCTTGAAGGTATTCGCTTACAGAAACCGGATGCTGTAATTGCAATTCCGGCTGATGATAAAGAAACAAAAGAACAATTCCGTGAATTGGCAAAGGTGTCAAAGCTTGTATTCCTGAGTAGTGTCCCTGAGAATATGGAAAAAAATAGTTATGTTTGCTGTGTGTCTGTTAATGAGATTGAAAATGGAATTAATGTCGGCAGAATGATGGGGCAGTACTGTAAAGGAAAACATGTGGAAGCCGGATTTATCATACATGGAGCGGTCTTTTATGGTACGCGTGCCAGGGATGAGGCCGCGGAAAAAATTATTTCAGAACAATACAAAAATATAGATATTAAGGCAATAAGAGGCTTTGGAGAAATTGAAAACGCATATCAGGTTTGTAAAGATATGATTACTGAGAATCCACAAATTAAAGTCTTGTATGTAAGCTGGGATAGACCGGCGCTGTTGGTAATTAAGGCGTTGAAAGAGATGCATAGAGAAGACATCGCTATATTTACAACTGATTTAGATTATAAAATTGCACAATATATGGAAAGTGGTATTGTAAAGGGATTAAGTACTCAAAGACCTTACGAGCAGGGAAGAACAGCTGCGCATGTGGTAGCGAAATCTTTATTAAGTAATGATGTGCCAAAATATGTTGGGGTGCAGCCGTATGTTGTGGATGCTAAGCAGCTAGGAAGAGCATGGAAGGATATTTTTCATGAGGGAATGCCTGAAGAAATGAAATAATGCCGGATAAAATTAAATATCTAAAAAGAAATATATGTGAAGAAAAAGAATATCATTTTGATATCTTTTTAATTGCTAAAAATTTACGTAAAAAATACTTTTGAAATGTTAATTTGCGCAAAACATAATCGTATAATTGTTGAAAAACGACGAATTAAACAAGGCTTTACGTAAAATTATTGACAAATAGTGGAGCAAAATATATCATGTAATCACAGAAACAAATAAAAACAAATAAATTTACGTAATTTAAAAAATGGAGGAAAAAACTATGGCAAAATAAAAAAATTATTAGCGTTGGGTTTATGCTTATGCATGGCAGCAGGTATTACAGTAGGATGTGGCGATAGTAAGTCATCAAAGAATGGTTCAGATTCTGGAAAGAATACAAATGATGGATTATCGTTTGCATTTTGTACTAATACCTTAAACAATACATTTCAAAGCTCAATTGATTCAAAGCTAAAAGAACTGTGTGACAAAGATGGAATATCATATACATGTTTAGATCCTGACTATGATTTGAATAAGCAGCTTAGCCAGTTGTCAGATGTAGCAAATAATGGATATGATGCAGTATTTGTTATTCCGGTTGATTCAGCAGGAATAACATCGGGACTGGCAGAAATAAGCGAAGCAGGTATTCCTATATTTAATGTAGACACTGCAGTTATAGATGATGACCTTGAGAGCTTTGTAACACAATTTGTTGGAACTAATGCGTATATGGCAGGCCAGCTTGTTGGAGAACAGATGGTTAAGGATCATCCGGATGGAGGAAATATTGCAATTTTGGATTTCCCTTCAAATGAAAGCTGTGTTGATCGTGTAAATGGATTTCTTGATGGACTTGGAGACAGTAAAGATAAGTTTAAGATAGTAGCACAGCAGGATGGTGGAGCAGCCTTAGACAAATCAATGGAGCTGGCAGAAGACATTATTACAGCATCTCCTGATATGGATGCATTTTTCTGTATCAATGATCCATCTGCACTTGGTGCTGCAGCTGCTATTAAAGCAGCAAATAAAACAGGCAAAATTGGTGTATATAGTATTGATGCCTCACCGGATGGAAAACAGGCATTACTGGATGGTGAATTTACAGCTGTTGCATGTCAGGTACCTGTACAGATTGCAGATTATTCTTTTAAGGAAGCTGTAAAGTATGTTAATGGAGATACTAAAATTGATGAGAAAAAGGTATATCTCGATTCGCATTTAGTGTCTAAGGATGAGGCTGAGAAAACTCTTAAAGAATGGCAATAATAAGGGAGAGTTATTATGGGACAGACAGTATTAGAAATGACAGGGATAAAGAAAAGCTTTGCGGGTATTTACGCTTTAAATGGAATTGACTTTTCTTTGGAACTGGGCGAAGTACATGCACTGCTTGGTGAGAATGGAGCAGGAAAGTCAACATTAATTAAAGTGCTTGGCGGAATTTATCAGCCGGATTGTGGATTGATAAAAGTTAATGGAAAAGAAGTAAAAATTGATGGAGTCCCAGCAGCAAGAGCAAATGGTATAGGTATTATACACCAGGAAATAGTATTGGTGCCTTACCTTACAGTTGCACAAAATCTGTTTTTGGGAAGAGAAATTAGAACTAGACTTGGAACCTTGGATGAAGCGGAGATGAACCGCAGGGCAGCAGATATGATCTCTGCCCTGGGGGTCAATATAAAAGCTGAAACAGTAGTTGAGAAGCTGACTATCGCACAACAACAAATGGTAGAGATTGTAAAAGCTGTATCGTTTAACGGAAAAATAATTGTTATGGATGAACCTACATCATCTCTTTCAAATGAAGAGGTGGAGCAGCTATTTGGAATTATTGAGAATCTAAGGAAGAAAAAAGTAAGTATTATTTATATTTCTCATAGAATGGAAGAGTTATTCCGAATATCAGATCGAATTACTGTTATCAGAGACGGAACATATGTAGGAACCAAAAAAACTGTCGAGACGAATGCGAATGAATTGGTAGCAATGATGGTTGGAAGAGATCTTGATAATTTCTATGTAAGAGATTATTGCGATGTGGAACATGCTCCAATTGCACTTGAAGTAAAAAATCTATCACGTCAGGGAACATTTGAAAATATCAGCTTTTCGGTTCATAAAGGCGAGATACTTGGATTTGCAGGGCTGGTAGGCGCCGGAAGAAGTGAGATTATGGAAGCTGTTTTCGGAGCAAGACCATATGATGCCGGTCAGATTTTCCTGAATGGAGATGAAGTGCATTTTAAAAATCCTATGCAGGCAATTAAATCAGGAATTGCATTGGTTCCTGAGGACAGAAAAAAACAGGGGCTTGTACTGGGAAACAGCGTTGCATTCAATTTAACTTTATCGAGTCTGCGTTTTTGTATGAATGGAATTGCTATCAGTGAAAAAAAGCGTGATTCGATTATTGAACATTATAGTAAAAGACTTAGGATTAAAGCAGCTTCTCCGGAGATTGAAGCAGGTAGTCTTTCGGGTGGAAATCAACAGAAGGTTGTACTTGGAAAATGGCTTGCAACAAAGCCGGACGTCTTGATTCTGGATGAGCCTACAAGAGGCGTAGATGTAAATGCCAAGTATGAAATATATACAGTAATAAATGAACTGGCAAAGGAAGGCATTGCAATTATTATGGTTTCAAGTGAATTGCCGGAGATTATCAACATGTGTGATAACGTTTGTGTTATAAGAGCAGGCAAGCTTGTTGGCAAGCTCGGAAAAGACCAGATGAATCAGGAAGAAATTATGAAGTATGCTGCAGGAGGCGTAGAGTAATATGAGTGAGAAGAAAAGAGAAGTAAATGCATTTGGAAAAAGAAATCCATTCACTTCAATTATAAAAGGCAATATAGGAATTATTGCAGTATTGATTATTATGTGCGTAATAGTGTCAATTGCAACGGATAAATTCCTTACAACCAATAATATAATTTCTGTTTTAAGACAAATTTCAATAAATACATATATCGCACTGGGAATGACACTTGTAATTATATTGGGACACATTGATTTGTCGGTTGGTTCAATTGTTGCGATGTCGGGAACCCTTACGGTTGGACTTACTGTAAATCAGGGAATGCCACTTATAGTAGCAATAATTATTGGATTGGCAGTAGGAACTCTTGCTGGATTTATCAGTGGATTTATAGTATCTCATTTTAAGGTACCTGCATTTATTATTACAATGGCAATGATGAATATTGCAAGTGGTATTGCATATGTGTATACAGGTGGACAGTCTACACGTATTACAGATAAGATGTTTATAGCTATAGGTACAGGATATTTGTTCAATGTAATTCCGCTTCCGGTAGTATATATGGTAATTTTGATTGCAATATTCAGTTTCCTTTTAAGCAAAACTAAATTTGGAACTTATGTATATGCAATTGGAGGAAATAGGGAAGCTGCAAGATTATCTGGCGTTCCTATTAAAAAAATAGAAATTATTGTATTTACGCTTTCAGGCGCGCTTGCAGCCTTCGCAGGACTTGTTCTTTGCTCAAGAATGTATTCAGGACAGCCATCAGTAGGAAGTGGATATGAATTGGATGCAATTGCTGCATGTGTACTTGGTGGAACATCAATGACCGGAGGAAAGGGCCGGATAAGTGGAACTGTATTTGGTGCAATGGTAATTGGAATTATTTCCAATGGATTAAATCTGATAGGAGTTTCATCTTATTGGCAGCTAATTATTAAGGGTCTGATTATTGCATGTGCAGTTCTGCTGGATTGTCAGAAGGATAAAATAGCGTTGTTAAAAAATAAGGTAAGGGCTGCAAAATAAATTGGAAAGGAAATCTGTTCGTTTTTTACAATACAGAGAAAGATAAGCAAATGGAAATTTTTCGTAAAATGTCTTTCGCGGATTCTACGGGAGATGCAATTCCGTTTTACCACGAAGGAAAATATCATATTTTTTCACTTACATCTCCACCGGGAACGACTGTCTATCCGGAGAGACTGCGTACAACCTGGAGCCATAGTATATCGGATGACTTAGTGCATTGGCAGGAGCTTCCGACGGCATTATATCCGGGAGAAGGAGATGAACCGGATGCTTCAGGAGTGTGGACTGGTTCAGTAATATACGGTGAGGGACAATATCATGCATTTTATACAGGATATTGTCTAACAGCGGAGTTTCAACAGACCATATGTCACGCAACAAGCGAGGATGGAATAACGTGGACAAAAGATATCGCAAATCCGGTTATTACTCCGATGACAGAGCTTTATGAAAAACTTGATTGGAGAGATCCGTATGTTTTTTATAATGAAGAAGATGAAAATTATTGGATTTTGATTTCAGCGAGAAGACTTGATATGCCGGTTACACGAAGGGGCTGTATAGTGCTGTACCGTTCAAAGAACTTAAAGGATTGGACGTACTATGGTCCAATATATTCACCGGGGCATACAAACTGTCCGGAATGTCCGGAAATGTACAAGATGGGAGGTCACTGGTATTTGTCTTACTCAAGATTTTCAGAGTTTGTAAATACAATATACCGTGTATCAGAGTCTCCTTTTGGTCCGTGGAGAAAACCTAAAAAGGATGGTATTGGTGGAAGACGCTTTTATGCTGCTAAGTCAATGCAAAATGATGATGGAAGACGTTTTTATTTTGGATGGGCGCATGATCGTGCAGAGCAGAGTGACAAGGGTGAATGGTATTGGGGTGGAACATTTTGTATTCCACATGAAGTGGTGCCAACCGAAAATGGAGAGTTAAATGTAAAGTTACCATGTGAATATGAGCATATATTTGATAAAGCTGTTAATTGGAAATATATATCAGTTCTTGGAAATGCAAAGAATTATGGTGAAAAAACTATAACATTGAATGCGCTGGAAAGTTGTTCATATGGATTTTTGAGACACACGGAAGAAAGCTATATGCTTACATGCAAAATAGTGCCAAGAGAAACATATGATACGTTTGGTATTCTTTTAAAGTCTGATAAAGAGGCAAGTGGATGTTTATTTCTTGAATTTGACAAAGCAATGCAAAGGGTCTCATTTTTAAATCTTCCGATGGGAGTGGATCCATTTTGGGTACAGTCGTGTCAGGCAGTTCCACCGGCAACTGAGCCGGGGCCGGATGGGGTGCGTGTTTGTGAGAAAACAATGCAAATTGAAGACGGAAAGGCAATAGACGTAAAGATTATTGTGGATCATGACATGATAGAGGCATTTATTGATGAACAGATAGCGTTCACATATAGAATATATGCCAAACCGGAATTTGAAACTGGTATAATTGCTCAGGATTCAAATGTTGAATTCTATAATTTAAGCATTTCCGGAAAATAATTGCGAATGGGAGAGACATGGATGGAAAAAGATATGATATAGTTGCGATGGGAGAATTATTAATTGATTTTACACCGGCAGGAGTTTCAGAAACCGGCATGTGTCTTTATGAACGTAATCCGGGAGGGGCACCGGTAAATATGCTTACTGCAGCAGCTAAAGCAGGATTGAGAACAGCCTTTATAGGCAAGGTTGGAAACGACATGCACGGTAAATTTTTAATAGAAGCTGTTGAAAATCAAAATATTAATAGCGATGGAATTATATTGGATGATAATGTATTTACTACACTTGCATTTGTAAATCTTACAAAAGATGGAGAAAGATCATTTGCGTTTGCAAGGAAACCAGGAGCAGATACAATGATAGGGTACAAGGAAGTCGATACGGAATTATTACAGAATACAAAAGTTTTTCATGTGGGTTCACTCTCTCTTACTGATGAACCTGCACGTTCCACTACATTCCAGGCAGTGAAATGTGCAAAAAATGCAGGTGCAGTTATATCATATGACCCCAACTACAGGGCGCCTCTTTGGAATAATGAGAAGACTGCTATAGAACGTATGCGTTCAATGCTTCCATTTGCAGATATGATTAAATTGTCCGATGAAGAAACTGCTTTACTTACGCCATACGAAAATCCGGATGAAGCAGCAAACTATTTATTAGACCATGGAATAAAAATAGTTGCAGTGACACTCGGAAAAGAAGGGGTGTTAATATGTAATAGGAAGGATCATCAAAAGGTAAGTGGTTTTTCAAGTCAAGTAGTAGACACTACAGGGGCAGGAGATTCATTTTGGGGCGGATTTATGTCTCAATTTGTAAAAAGCAAACTTAACCCTGAAGATTGTTCTATGGAAGAACTAAAAAAATTTGCAAGGTATGGAAATGCAGTAGCAAGCCTGTGCATAGAAAAAAAAGGAGGAATATTGTCAATTCCTGAAGAAAAAGAAACTTTTAAACGTTTACAGCTAAGTGTGTGAAAAAACAATCGTAGTGCAGAACCGTCTTGAGCACACAATCAACAACCTCGACAACGTAGTTGAGAATACAACAACAGCCGAGTCTCGTATCCGTGATACAGATATGGCTTCTGAGATGGTTAACTACAGCAAGAACAACATTCTTGCACAGGCTGGACAGTCTATGCTTGCACAGGCAAATCAGTCTAACCAGGGTGTACTTTCACTCTTACAGTAATCATCTACAATTTAATGTTGTACAAAGCAGGAAGAGCTCGAAAGGGCTCTTTTTGTTATGCACTTCTTTCTCTTAGCATGAAACTATACGATTATTTATTCCCGAATAAATTGCAGACACCCCCTGTAAAGTAGTATAATAACAACAATTAATAAAGCTAATTGCACAAATGGGAATTGGCAATAAGCATGAAATGAGGTTTACACTATGGACGTAAGAAAAATGAGAAACGAATTACTGGGAAAGCGCCTTGTGGCTGCGCTTGAGTCGCGCAACATGGAGGCATATTATGTAGAGACAAAGGAGGATGCTGTTAAGAAGGCACTGGAGCTGATTCCAAAGGGAAGCTCAATCAATATGGGCGGGGCCACATCGGTGAAGGAGTGTGGTCTGTATGAGGCGCTCTCAAACGGAGAATATCAGTTTTATGACAGGGACAAGGTGTCTACTCAGGAGGAGAAGCATGAGATAGCGTTAAAGGCATTTACATCGGATTATTTCCTTGGAAGTGTCAACGCGATGAGCGAGGATGGCGTATTTATCAATATTGACGGAAATGCAAACCGCGTGGCTGCATATGCTTACGGACCGAAACATGTGCTTCTTATAGTAGGCATGAACAAGGTCGTAAAGACCGAGGCAGACGCTATGAGCCGTGCGAGAAATGAGGCAGCGCCTATCAACGCACAGCGCTTTGGCATCGACACACCATGCTCCAAGAACGGCACCTGCTTTGACTGCAAGAGTCCGCAGTGTATCTGCTGTCAGATTCTGACAACACGCTTCTCAAGGGTGAAGGGACGTTTCCAGATTATTCTTGTGGATGAGAATCTGGGCTTTTAGTAACTGTTCAGTACAGAAATATGCGGTACCGCATATTTCGTAAGAAAACATATATTATGTAGGAGCAAGCGCCCATCAGCGCAGCTGATTCTTATGCGCTTGCGGCTCGCAACTGTGAAGGTACTGAACAGTTACGACTTTTAATATATTGACCCTCATATCATTTTTATGCATTATACAGAAACGGAACATACGGACAGGAAATATACGGATAAGAAACATACGAAAAGGAATATACGAAATGGGATATTTAATTAGTGAGACAACAAAAGAGGAACGCGAGGCAATTGTGGCTGAGTCGCTTGGCAATATCGAGGCTACCTGCGATGGCTGCATGTCGGGACTTGCCGAGATGTATCAGGACTATATTGACGGAAAGAAGGAGCTTCGTGAGATAAATATGGAGTTCAATGCCAGGTATGTGCACGGAGAGGATATGCCGGGGCGAAGCGGCTGTGGATATAAGTAATGTGAAGCGGCTTGGGATAATTACCGAAGCCTAATGATATCAGGGAGACGCAGATGATTTCATGCAGGGATGTTAACAATTTACAAATGGACGGAATGGAGCTTGTGGCGGGAGCAGCAGGGCTTGACCGGATTGTGTCATGGACGTATCTGGTGCAGACAAAGCCTTATAAGGATCATATGAATCCGGGCAACTTTGCGCTGCTTGTGGTAGATTACAAGAGATTTTCCATGGACGAGGCATATGATGCCATGGTTGAGCTGAATGAGCTGGGAATATCGGGCTTTGCGATTTCTGTTGTGGAGGACAGGGAAGAGGCACCACAGAGGATGAAGGACAAGGCTGATGAACTCAAGCTGCCGTTGTTTTATATCCGGTGGGAGGGAGCTACTTTTGTAGATATTGCGCAGAGCGTCGGAGAACTGCTTTTAGAGACCAGTGTGGATAATAAAAGAACCGGGGACTACCTGTACAATCTGCTCTTTGGATACGAGGTAAATGATAAGTATATAGAAAAGATTTCTGCACAGCTTGGTCTGACCTTTGACCGGCCGTACAGAGTGGGAATCATCGTGATAGACCGCAAATACGGAGTGAATCTGGAGCAGGACGAGCACACATATACATACTATACCGACTGCCTGAACCGCGAGGTTATCCATATGAAGAAAAAGCCTATGTATATGAGGTTTTTGAACAAATTTGTGCTTCTTTTTGAGGAGACAAAGGATATGGAGACAGAGCATCAGATTGAAAGGATACTTGGGGACTTAGACAGTCGTGCACCATTTGCAGGGCTCATTCACAGCACATGCATACTCGGTGCTGCATACAGGAAGCCTGCGGATTTTGGCAAGAGCTATCAGGAGGCGAAAAATCTCATCCCCAAAAAGGATATTTTACCCAATCCGACCAACAAGAAGGTAATCAGTGCCAGCTCCATGGGCATATACAAGTATATGTTCAACAGTGGCAATCAGCAGGAAATCATGGATTATTGCAACGAGAAGCTAAAGCGGCTTGAGATGTATGACAATGCAAACGGCTCGTTTCTCATAGATACGCTGCTCAATTATTATATGTGTGGCTTTAATGTCGGAAAAACGGCACAGATGATGTACGTTCATCGTAATTCCCTGCAATACCGTCTGAAAAAGATAGAAGAAATACTGGAAATCAGCCTTGATGACTCGATGGAATATCTGGATGTAGTTAATTGTATTCTTGTAAAAAGGCTTATGTTTAATTAGTTACTGTAAAAATGCACAAACAAATTGTGCAAAATTAACATTGCAAAGCTGCTTCATTAAGTTTATTATACGAACTAAGCAAAGGCGCTGGAGGAAAACTCCGGCGCCTTTTCGCATTTCAATAATCAAGGAGGAAAAGCTTATGATGAAGAGAAGTAAGAGATTTGCAGCATTGATATTGACAGGTGTAATGGCAGCGACAACATTGTTTGGATGTGGTTCGTCATCAGGAGGAGCTGCTTCAGATAGCTCAGCGGCAGACAGCTCATCAAAGAAGGTTTTAAAGGTTGGTATGGAATGTGCATATGCTCCATTCAACTGGACACAGGATACAGATACCACACCGGACGGCAGCAAGGCAGTCAAGATAGCAGGCTCTGATTACTATGCATACGGCTACGATGTAGCAGTGGCACAGAAGCTTGCAGACCAGATGGGAATGGACCTTGAGGTACATAAGGTTGAGTGGTCATCAATCGGTATCTCACTCGATGCAGGAGATTATGACTGTATCATCGCCGGTATGGGCAAGACAAAGGAAAGAGAAGCGTCATACGCATTCACAGAGCCTTATTACTATAGAAACAACTGTATTGTTGTTAAGAAGGGCGGCAAGTATTCAAATGTAAAGGGTCTTTCAGATCTCGCAGATACAGGCTGCAAAGTAACGACACAGCTTGGAACAGGCTGGATTCCACTTTTAGACCAGATAAAGGGTGCTGAGCAGTCAGGAAACTTTGAGACTACATCAGAGTGCTTCCTCGCAATATCAAACGGCAGTGCAGATGTATGTGTAATCGATGTTCCGACAGCAGAGTCAGCAGCACTTACAAATGATGATTTACAGATTATCGAGCTGGATGAGAATGATACATTCACAGGTGATGATGAAATGGTAAATGTATGTATCGCAACAAGAAAGGATGATACAGCGCTCAGAGATAAAATCCAGGATGCCATGAATGCAATCGGCTGGAATGACAAGGCAAAGATGGATGAGCTGATGGATCAGGTTCTGACACAGCAGCCGGCAGCCAACTAGTTGTTAGAGATTTATCTGATTCACGAAAAGATGAAAGACTGTGGGATGATGTTATATCGCATCATCCCACAATAGTCTGATAAACCGGCGTAAGCTGGGGATTAGAGAGATAAAAGTGAGGTAGCAGTATGATGATAAGTAATCCAAGTAATTCGTTAGAATGGATGGTATTTCTGGCGCAGAAATATTCAAGCATGTTTATCAAAGGAACCTGGCTTACGCTGTACATATCGGTAGTTGGTACATTGCTTGGCTTCGTATTGGGATATATCGTAGGCATAGTAAATGATGTAAAGCTTAACGATGGTGACAACATCGTAAAAAAGGTCCTTATACGTATAGTAAAGGTGATATTTACAGTTTATGTTGAAGTATTCAGGGACACACCAATGATAGTTCAGGCGATGATTGTGTACTATGGAATACGTCAGATGGGCTATGAAAACCTGACACCTGTATTTGCAGGTATTCTCGTAACTGTATTAAATACAGGTGCCTACATGGGAGAGACAGTCAGAGCAGGAATCGGTTCAATAGATATGGGACAGCGCGAGGGCGCATGGGCCATGGGAATGTCACCGTTTAAGACAATGCTCTATGTAGTTTTGCCGCAGGCATTCAAGAATATCATTCCTGAGATGGCAAATACATTCCTTTTAAATCTGAAGATGACATCAGTGCTCAATGTTATCGCTGTGCAGGAGCTTTTCATGGCTGCCAAGACAGTCGGTGGAAACTACTACAAGTACTTTGAGTCATATCTGGTCATCGCGGTAATTTACTTTGTACTTTGCTTTGTATTTGATAAGCTCTTCAAGCTGATTGAAAAGAAGCTGCAGGGCAAGATGGACTATGCACTCGCAGTTGAGTACATGGACAATGAATAGGAGGCACAATATGAGTGAGACAGTAATTTCAATTAAGGATTTAAGCAAATCATTTGGTGATCATGAGGTACTTAGAAAGATTGATATTGATGTGCATTCCGGCGAGGTCATCTGTATTGTGGGCTCCTCAGGTTCGGGAAAATCAACACTGCTTAGGTGCATCAACAAGCTTGAGAAACAGACCTCAGGAAAGATTTTATATCACGATAAAGAGGTCAGAAATGTACAAAAGGATATCAATGATTACCGTTCAAAGGTGGGAATGGTGTTCCAGTCCTTCAATTTGTTCAACAATATGACAGTGCTCCAGAACTGTATGCTTTGTACAAGAAGGGTGCTTCATCTGCCAAAGCAGGAGGCCTTTGACAGGGCAATCACACATCTGAAGGCAGTCGGCATGGCTCCTTATATCAATGCAAAGCCATCGCAGCTATCAGGAGGACAGAAGCAGCGAGTTGCCATTGCCAGGTCGCTTTGTATGAACCCGGAGGTGCTTTTATTTGATGTGCCTACATCGGCGCTTGACCCTGAGATGGTCGGAGAGGTGCTAAATGTCATGAAGGACCTCACGAGGACAGGACTTACGATGATAATCGTCACACATGAGATGGCATTTGCCAGAGATGTTTCTACAAGAACTATTTTCATGGACTCAGGATATGTGGCAGAGGATGCAGCACCGTCAGAGCTGTTTACAAATCCTAAGAATCCAAGAACAAGAGAATTCTTAAGCAGATATCTGGCAGGCTAGATATGGTTGGCATTCAGAAGGAGGAAATGATAAATGGATAATTTTGTAGTAACCTTTGCCAGAGGATTTGGAACAGGCGGAAAAGCAATAGCATCACAGCTGGCAAAAGAGCTTGGAATACACTGTTATGAGAACCGTATTCTGACTCTTGCAAGCCAGCTGAGCGGACTTGACGAGAATGTGTTTCAGGAGGTAAATGAGAAGCTGCGTGAAGAGGGCGGATTTACGAGCTTTTTGCGAGGGCTTCCAAGAGCAAAGGGATATATATCAAGAAATGAGAAGTTCAAATCAGATGACAGGCTCTTTGAGTATCAGAGCCAGATTATCAAGGAGCTTGCAGACAAGGAATCCTGCGTCATAGTAGGAAAGTGTGCCGACTATGTATTAAAGAACCGCCCAAATGTGGTGAGCATATATATTGAGGCACCGCGTGCATTCTGTGTGGAGCGTACCATAGCCAATATGGGTGTGACACCGGAGGTGGCAAATGCCACGATTGAGAGAACAGATAAGTTCAGGTCAGATTATTACAAATACTATACACACGGAAACTACTGGACCAATCCGGTGAACTACGACCTGACACTAAACAGTGAGCGTGTCGGTGTGGAAAACTGTGTGAAGACGATAGAGCAGTATCTGATCATAAAGGGCTTTATCAAGGCTGATATGATTAAGCCGGTGGGAGAACTCATATAAAAAGTATATAACAAAAAATTGCAGCTCATGTATTGAGCTGCAAATTTTTTTATTATATGAAATGAGGGTCAAAAGGTATTTTGCCCCTCATTTATGATTAATCAGATTACTACATGCTACGCATTCCCGTAATCTGACTACACCTCGAAATCCGCTAATTTCCTGCGTCCCCGCAGCAAATTGCTACT
>ENA-OQJG01000071-OQJG01000071.1-human-gut-metagenome-genome-assembly--contig:-NODE-71-length-17487-cov-4.886809_pt1 | contig 17487 bp, 23 predicted proteins | sample MGYA00242601_ERZ504767 | MGnify/ENA primary metagenome ERZ504767 (study PRJEB26092, sample SAMD00036362) | human gut metagenome | host: Homo sapiens | study: EMG produced TPA metagenomics assembly of... | reverse complement strand
ATTTTTCTTTTTGTTTACGTTCTCTTTCTAAACAATCATCCGTCTCTTTTTGTTTTAGCTTTTCTAAGCAATATTTCTTATAATAAAAATACCCTATTATAAAGGAAATAATACTCGTACAGATTAATGCATAAACTACCTCAATTTTTATTATAAACAACAAAAGTCCCAAAAACAATAAATACAGTACTACCAATCTATCGGTATATTTTCCATGAAGTTCTTTTGATTTTTCTAATAAAAAAATGCAAACACATATACCAGAATCTGATACAAAACCTGTGCTAAAACCAACTTAAATATTTTAATACCAGTTATATCTCCCACTAAATATAACTCCAAAATATTCGTACTAATTAAAATTACCCCACTTTTTATTATCTCTTTTGTAATTTCTTTATAGCTGTCTTTATATAAGAGACATCCAGACAATACAAATGTCCAGATAGTGAAACGATAAGTTCCGTCAATGGCTTTCGCGTTTAATTGAAAATATACTAATAACCACACACTTATTGACCAGCCAATATATGAAATTACATCTATTAAATCACTATATTTTCCCTTCATATTCTCCTGCTCCGTTAGACACTTGACATTTATTTTTATAACTTACAATATGTAAATTGTACATAGCTCCGCATACATCTTTCCATCTTCAAACTTCACATCATCGAGTAACAATACCTGGAATAACACTTCCCGGACTCTCTCTAATTTTACCATAGCAAGCTCCGTCTCTGAAAGTCCCTCCAGCTCTATATTTTCCAAAGCCACCGCTTTTCTTGCGGATAGGCAGTATATATATAAAGCCATGATATATCTGTCAGACATCACAAAGGCATAGGTGTCCTTGCCTTTATAATTGTATCGGCACTTTTCCAATTCTTCCGCAGATATGGTAAAGAAACATCTTACTGTTTCCAGATACACCTTCCCCTCATAGTCCGGCTTATACTTCTTTGCCAGCCGCTTAATTGTTGCAAAATATTATTTCTCTCATAGGTCAGTCTTGTTCTCTTAAAAACAGCTTTTTTCCCCCGCATATCCATATAATATTGTTCCCTATGGTTTTTCCGGCGAATGGCTCATACTCACCAATCCGCAACAGATAGGAAAGCACCTGCAACAGCTTTTCCTTCGATGTAATCTCATTGTAGCTGTAATCTCCAAAGCCTAAATGTTCAAATTTTAAGGGTGTACTTCCCTTTTTAACCTCCCGTTCCATTACTCTGTCCACATCTCTCATGGTTTCCCATTCTCCTTAGTGATTGTCCTGTACCAAACAGCAGGAATAATGTTTCCGGAGATATTTATCGAACCCATTGCGTCAACAATTTCGTTGCCGATTGTTAAATATCCCATTGTCAAACAGCTCCTTCCTTTTTCCACTTATCCAGAAGTGAAATGATGATATTCTCAATCTCCTCATTGGAATAACTGTCTGAAAAATACTCGCCAATCTTATCTGATTTCATAGTAAATTTTCTTTCCTTCGGCTTTTCTTCCGTTAAAATCAGCCGCACCATTGCAAGTGTAAGCTCGCCGCTTTTTCCATATTCCTTTAACTTTCCGAATTGTACAGTGCTGACATTACAGCTCTGTTCTTCTATAATGACCTCCACCCACTGCTGTGCTTCCTCTGACAAAAAAGAAATGTCTACCCCCTGTGGAAAGCCTAGTCTCTTGGTATCCACCATTTCAAGAAGTTCCTCGGAAAGCCTTGCCAGCCAGATATAACGCTGTACTTTCTTCGTCATTCTCTCCGGCTGCTTCCCCTACTTCATCAAGAGTATTCTTTCCCGATTTCTTTCCCTGATGTTTCATGGCTTCATACTTCATCTTGTATGCCTATGCCTTTTCACTCGGCAGAATGTCCTCCCTCTGGATATTGAAATCCACCATAATAATGGTTGCTTCATCGTCGGAATAGTTACGTACAATAATTGGCATTTCCGTTTTTCCGGCTCTTTCTGAGCCATGTTTCCTGCGGTGTCCGGCAATCAGTTCATAGCCGCCACCAGCTCTTGGTCTTGCAATATGGATTGTCAACACTTTTTCAGACAAATTTTTTTAGGTTATTTTTCCGATATTGTACAGGCGTTTGATACCCTAGGGAGGAATGTATACGGTGATGATTATACCAGTTTACATAATCCCATAGTTTTATCTTCAGTTCTTCTAGTGTATGGAATGTTTCATTCCACACAAATTCTGTTTTAATGACCTTGAACGTAGCTTCTGCCACTGCATTATCATAAGGACATCCCTTATGGCTCAGGGAACGTTCTATATGAAACGTTTCTAACAGTTCCTCAATCGTCTCATTTTTAAATTCATTTCCCCCGGTCTGTGTGGAAAATATGGATTTCCGACAGATTGCCTTCTACTTTCCTAAATGCCTGTTTTACAAGTTCTGCTGTTTTATGTTCTCCTGCACTGTATCCAACGATTTCCCTGTTAAAAAGGTCTATCAGTATACAGATATAATTCCAGTGGTTTCCTACCCTTACATAAGTTAAATCACTTACCACCACATTACGGTATGGCTGGTTTTGAAATTGGATAGGCTACAATTAACTGGACAGATTTTTTAAGGTCATATAATCTATAATAAATACACAAATAGCAGAAGGAAATCCTATAAGGTTATATAGTTTGGATGAAATCACGGAGATATTCGGTAAATTAGGACTTCGTATTTGTAACAGCTTTGCTGATTTCAGTGGAAAGCCGAGTTCTGATAATGATATTCAATTGATGGTTTATTCCATACGAGAATAAATCTTCATCAAATCTTTATTTTTTTCTGTTAGGTTATATTTCAGTAAGAAATGAAATATGGAAGGAAGGATAGTAAAGATGGAAATGATGTTGCAGACACAAAATTTGTGTAAATATTTTAGAAAGCAGAAAGCGGTAAATAATGTTTCACTTAATATAGAAAAGAAACAGATTTATGGACTGCTTGGACCGAATGGTGCGGGAAAATCTACCACATTGAAAATGCTGACCGGTATGATGAAACCAACTGCAGGAAAGATTTACTTTGATGGAAAACTTTGGGATAGGAAAGATTTATCAAAAATAGGAGCGTTAATTGAAAATCCGCCTATTTATGAAAATCTTTCCGCCAGAGAGAATTTGAAGGTAAGACAATTATTGCTTGGTACAGATGAAAACAGAATTGATGAGGTCTTGCAGATTGTATCACTTACAAACACCGGAAAGAAGAAAGCAGGACAGTTTTCTTTGGGAATGAAGCAAAGACTAGGCATTGCAATGGCATTGCTTGGAGAACCGGAACTTTTGATATTGGATGAACCTACGAATGGATTAGATCCAATAGGCATCGAGGAATTACGAGAGCTGATCCGGTCTTTTCCGGAACAGGGAATCACTGTAATTCTCTCCAGTCATATTCTCTCAGAGGTACAGTTACTTGCAGATAAAGTCGGGATTATTTCAGGTGGAATCTTAGGATACGAAGGAGCATTAAAGCAGGGAGATAATCTTGAAGATTTGTTTATGAATGTGGTAAGAAAAAACCAGAAAGCAGGTGAAATCCATGGTTAATATTATAAAAGCAGAACATCAAAAAGCCAAAAGAACCATGCGAAAAAAGTTTATCTGGGGATTTCCTCTTCTTACATTTGTCATGGCATTTATATTTACTCTTGGGATGACAAATGCTTATGCAGAAAGTGTTTGGAACTGGTGGTATACACTTTTGCTGCCGGGGATGATTGCTCTATTTTGTTATCTTTCTGTGGCGCAGGAGAAAAAGATAAAATACTATCATTTAATGACTATTCCCACAGACAGAAGAAAATTGTTGCTGGGGAAAATTATTTATATTGGGTACATGATTTTGTTTTCTAATGTGATTGTGTTTGCAGGAGCAACGCTTGGAGGCTTTCTTCTAACGACACATGTTCCAGTTGGAGGAGCGTTGATTGCAGTATTGTTTCTGACGGTTTCTGAGTTATGGGAGATTCCGGTAGCTTTATTTTTAAGTGAACGATTTGGAATGATTGTAAACCTGTTCGTCTGCCTGTTTATTACCGTCAGCGGTGTGGTAATATCACAAACCAGAATCTGGTATGTACTTGTTTCTGCAATCCCTATGCGAATGATGTGCCCGTTGCTTCATGTTTTACCAAATGGACTTGCCGCAGAAGCAGGGAATCCTCTTTTGGATACGGGAGTCATTGTTCCGGGAATGTGTCTCTCAATCATCTGGTTTGTTTTTGTAACGGTTCTGTTTTTGAAATGGTTTGAGAGAAGAGAGGTGAAATAAGATGATTGGAAGATCTCTTAATGCAGACTTGCGAAAGATGAAAGGAACATCTGTGATTCTGGCACACTTACTGATTCCGATTATAACCAGCGTTATATTTTTAATATATTACTTTTTCTCACCATGGAATGAAAATATGAAAGTGATTGCATTTTATCAGGCAATAGGAGCAGGACTTCCGGTACTTATTGGAATTTTTACAGCAAGTGTGATGGAACAGGAACAAAATGCAGGTGATTTTCAAAATCTGTTGTCTTTACCGGATAAACCTGCAGCATTTTTATCGAAACTGTTGATGCTACTGGTTTTGTGTCTGTGCTCTATCCTATTGACAGCAATCATATTCGGAATTGGATTTGGAAGAATCGCATCAAGCGATATCGAAATCATGAAAGGATGTATATTTGCAGCATTGCTGCTGTGGGGAAGCAGTGTTCCACTTTATCTGTGGCAGCTGATTCTGGCTTTTCAGTTTGGAAAAGGGGTATCCATTGGAGCAGGGATTATATCAGGACTAATTAGTGCATTGATGCTTACCGGACTTGGAGATTATGTGTGGAAATATGTATTTGTCTGCTGGACGGGTAGAGTACCATATACTTATCTGCAATCTGTATTGGGAGAAACTAGTGTAGGTGAATGGTTGTCATTCATACCAGGTTGCTTAATATTTACAGGGATTAGTATGGTATACTATTTTTGGTGGGTAAACCACTGGGAAGGAAACAGAATATCGGAATAGAATCGAGGGAAACTATGGCAAAAATACTGGCAGTTGATGATGAACCGGCAATTTTGGAAATGATAGAAAGCATTTTGAATAAGGATGGACATCTGGTTACCAAAGTAAGTAATCCACTAAAAATTAATATGGAAGAATTACATCGTTATGACCTGATTTTACTGGACATTATGATGCCTGGAATTGATGGCTTCGAATTATGCAAAAGAATCAGGGCACTTGTGGATTGTCCGATTTTGTTTCTTACGGCAAAAACGGAGGAAAACAGTCTGGTAAACGGACTTTCTTTAGGAGCAGATGATTATATTTCAAAGCCATTTGGAGTGATGGAACTTCGGGCAAGGATCAATGCACATCTTAGAAGAGAGCACAGGGAACATTCTGTCCGGATGGTTTTGGGGAGGGTCTGTATTCAAATATCTCAAAAGAAACTATTGGTTGATGATAAGGAACTTCCTCTTACGAAAGCGGAGTACGAAATCTGTGAATTTCTGGCTAAAAACAGAGGACAGGTTTTCTCGAAGGAACAGATATTGGAAGCGGTCTTTGGCTTTGACAATGAGAGTAATGACAGTACTATAATCACGCATATCAAAAATATAAGAGCAAAATTTGCGGATTATGATTATACACCGATAAAAACAGTCTGGGGGATTGGATATAAATGGGAAGAGTAAAGAGAAGCAATGCACTCAGCAGGATTTTTATGAGATATGTACTGGTCATGCTTGGATCATTAGTTGGTTTGGTGATTGTTGCTTATCTGCTGCTGTACCTTTTGATTAGTGTGGGCTGTATTTATCCGGCAAATTATGCAGAGCAAAAGATTAATGAAGCATATGATACGATTCTACGTGCAGATAAAGTGACTGCTGAGATGATTCCCGCACTTTGTGATTATGTAATCTTTTCAGAGAATGGAGAGAAAATAGGTGGAGATCTGTCAGAACAATACGAACAGATAGCATGGAATGTTGCAAAGTACGGAAACGCATCCGGGAAATATTTTTATAAAGTAATTGTAAGGGAAAATGAATATGTTGTATTGCAATATCGCCTGACACCTCAATATCATTCAGCTTTTTTGAGGGAGCATTTTATAGGACCACAGAATGTGATGATTATTATGTCTGTGATTGGAGCGGTAGCGATTATCATCATTCCGTCCATACGTTTTGGAAAAAGAATCAAAAAGCAGATGCAGCCTGTATTAGACGCAATCGGACAAATAAAGGATCAAAATCTGGAATATGAGACATCCTGTTCCGGTATCAAAGAGTTTGATGACTGTTTATCGGCAATCGATGATATGCGAGATGCATTGCGAGAATCTTTAGAAAAGCAGTGGAAAACAGAGCAGGAAAAGAAACAGCAGATGTCTGCTTTGGCGCATGATATTAAAACACCTCTTACGATTGTACGGGGAAATGCAGAACTACTTTCAGAGACTGAACTGACCACAGAACAGAAGAAAAATATCACTTATGTTTTGAACGGCACAACACAGATACAAAGTTATGTAAAACAGTTGATAGATGTCACAAAATCATGGAATTGCAGTGATGTTACCTATACAACGGTGAGGTTAGAAGATTTTTTCGCAGATATAAAGGAACAGGCACTCGGACTGGTAGAAATCTATCACCAGAAGATAGATTGGAAGGCGGAACAAAGTGATAAAAAGGTAACGATTGCTTATGATCCAATGTTCCGAGCCGTAATGAATGTGATTCAGAATGCAGTGGAGCATACAAAAGAAAATGGAATCATTTATATTGACGCAAAGGAGCAGGATGGCCGGCTGACATTCATTGTGGAGGATAGCGGATCAGGATTTACAAAAGAAGCATTATTGCATGGCACAGAGCAGTTTTTTATGGATGACACAAGTAGAAATGGCGAAGCCCATTATGGGATGGGACTATTTTTTGCAAAAACTGTGGCTGAAAAATATGGTGGAGGTATTAAACTTTCAAATTCTGAAAATACAGGTGGGGCGAGGGTAGAAATATTTTTCCTGAGTAGTCAGGAAACAAGCTAAATAGACCGCAATTAAGCTATGTAAAAGAAATTTTACATGCTTTTATCTAATATGTAAAAGTCTTTTGATAGACGTTACTACTACATTTACTGTAATCTCATGGAAGAAGGAGGCATACAGAATTATGATAGCTGATAAAATTAAAAATGCTCGTACTATTCTTTATTACATAACTATCATTATAGTTGGGATTATATGCACATATAAGAAGAGAATAATATAACTTTTGTTATGATATCAAATGATTTTTTCATTTAATATAACATTGCATTGGATGAAAAAATGTGTTTGGAGATGAAAACATAATCGAATTGAAGGTTGACGATTCAAACATAAAAAGAGCTGGGTGGCATCTACCCAGCTCAATCTTCTACATGGAAGACATCTTCCACCAATAAATTAAAGTATTTAGAAATCCGTAGCATAAACTCGGCAGATGGGGTGCTGTCCCCACGTTCTCGTAAAAAGCTTTACTACGTTATGATTCGTTTTGTTGCTCCAATTATGATGTTTGTATTATTCTTACAGTCTACAGGAATTTTACACTAGAAACCACCTATGTGTTCGTTCATATTTTAAACCCGCTTAATTGCGGGCTTATTTGCTTTATTCTACAAACACAATCATTACTTTTCATTCCTGTCAATCTGTAAATTATTGTAATATTGCATTGGAGTAACACCATATTCTTTCTTAAATGCTCTAAAAAAATGATTATACCCTCCAAATCCACCAAGCGCATATACCTCACGAATACTTTTCCCCTGCTCTATATAATGGCGGCATAAATCAAGTCTGCTCTTTACAATGTATGAATGAGGTGTCTCACCTGTCATTTTTTAAACTTCTCTTACTATATGATAACGGCTTACATAAAATTCATTTTCCAAGCGCTCCAACGAGATATCTTCTGTCAAATGTTCTCTGATATAAATAAAAATATCATCCATTACAACGTGTTTTTTCTTATTCGTCTTAATCTGTACATCCTCCTGAACAGATGAGCGAAGTGCAAGTACAAGAATCATAGTTAATAGGCTTTTCTCGTATAATGAGCGGGCAAATTTAGGCGGCTCATTATTCATCGAATAGAGCTTTTTGGATATATTCTTTATAAGCATAGCCGATTCACTCTCAGAATGAACAATCTTAACTTGATACGGAACAAAATCAAACGCTTCATCAAGTCTTGTTTCTTCATCTGACAATTTCCTTAAAAGTTCTTCACCTATATAAAGAACATAAACTTCAAGAGGATACTTATTTTTACGATATTCAAGCTTTACTTTATTACCTGGCTTAATAAATATCAAATCCTCCATAGTACATACAATATTATCATCCTCCTGGTGCATATACCCTATCCCACCAGCTATAAATACAATTGTATAGCTCTTCTTTTGCCCAAAGCTTCGCTGGGTACTATCCAATATTTTCAAATATTCCATTTTGTAGCCTTGCTTTTTCATATGTCTATTTTGCACACTTTCCTATTATATTTTTTGTTCATTTTGTCAAAATATACAATATATCAATTTTTCGTAGTTTGCAAGCAATATTTGTATATGGATATCAGCATAACCACAATATAATAAGATTGTAGCTACCAAAACAATATAAATTTGGGAGGTAAATTATCATGAAAGAAACAAGACCTTTTTCCATGAAGGACAAAATTGGTTACACTCTTGGCGATTTGGGATGTTGCTGTACTGAGCAGTTCCGTGCCATGTATCTTGCTATTTTTTATACACTGGTATTAAAAGTTAATCCAGTACACGTAGGAATCCTTATGCTTATTACAAAGTTTTGGGATGCTATAAATGACCCTTTAATTGGTGCACTTGTTGATAGCCACAAAAACAAAGGAAAAGGAAAATTTATTCCTTGGATTAAATTCTTTGCTTTTCCAACTGCAGTACTCTGTATATTAGGATTTGTTAACGTAAGCAATTTCGCTTATGGTGCACGTATTGCTTATATGTTCATTACATATATTGTTTACGAAATTATGTACACATGTGTCAGCGTTCCATTTGGTAGTCTTTCAAGTGTAATGACTGATGATGTTAACCAACGTACTGACCTTTCTCGTTTCAGAAGTCTTGGCGGTACAATTTTTATGACAGTTATCGTTATTGCTGGACCATTATTCTTATATAAAGATAACCAGCCAGTACCTAGCCATTTCCTTATTATGTCAGCAATTTGTGCAGTTATTGGATTAATCTGTCTTATGTTTACATCTCATTGGTGTAAAGAGCGTATTATTACAGAGCCAGTTGATGAGAAAAAAGAAAAGCTTAACTACTTCCAGGTAATTAAAGATATTACTAAAAACAAAGCATTACTCGGAGTTATGTTATCAAGCTTTATCGGTATTGTTGGAGCAGGTATGGTTAACGGATTAAATACTTATTTATTCCGCGATTATTTTGGAAATGTTGCCATCATGGCAGTTTCAGGTATGTTAAGTGTAATCTGGTCACTTATTGCATTCGTAGGCACAAAATTTGTTGCTAAGAAATTTGGAAAGAAAGAATGGATTATGTACAGTGCAACTTTCTCAGTTGTTGTTTATGCTATTTTATTCTTCTTCCCACTTGAAAATCCTATGTCTCTTTATTATCATCAACGGAATCTGCTATCTTGGAGTAAGTGGTTTCCAAGTATTAGTTTGGGCACTTGTAAATGATGCAATTGATTATCAGGAACTTCAGACAGGAAAACGTAATGAAGGAATTGTATACTCAGCATATACATTTTTCCGTAAACTTGCTAATGCTGTATCAGGAAGTATGAGTAGTTTTGCACTTGCAATTGCTGGATTCCAGGTTAATGAAGCTGTCCAGAATGAAGCATTCTCAGGACATCTTTGGAAAACATATACAGGTTTATATGTTGTAGGATATTTATTAGCTGTTCTGGTATTAAAATTTATCTACCCTCTTACAAAAGAGAAAACAGCTGAAATGTTACAGGATTTAGCTGACAAGCGAAATGCTGCTACTGCAGAATAAAATTAGAAACGGAGGTATTTTAAATTGACAAAACAAGTAGAAATCACAAACCGTGATGGACACATCTTACGCGGAATAGTTAACATTCCAGAAGATGGCACAAGATTTCCTGCTATTGTAAATGTACATGGCTTTACAGGGAATAAAAGCGGTTACAAAAGTATTTATACTCACACAGCCAGATTCTTAGCTGAACATGGATTTGCCAGTGTCCGTTTTGATTTATACGGAAATGGTGAAAGTGATGGTGAATTCGAGGATATGACCTTTACAGGTATCCTACACGATATCGAGGATATTATAAACTGGACTAAAACACAAGATTTTGCCAATCCAGATAAGATTATCTTATCTGGTCAGAGTATGGGAGGATACGCAGCTGCTACTGCCGCTCCTATTGTTAATCCTTATGCTCTCATGCTTATGTGTCCAGGTGCTGGAATGTGGTTTGGATGTAAGGATCGTGCTGAAGCCATGGAAGCTCAGGGAATCACCAAAGCCGATATTGAAGGACTCACTTTCCCAACATCTTTTAATCATGATTTATTTAATTATGAGCCATTCTCGTCAGCAGAAGGGTACAACGGACCAGTCCTCCTTATAAGAGGAACTGCAGATGATTTGGTAGATGATGCAACATGCCATAGATATGAGTCACTTTACAATGGAAAATGCAATTATAAAACGATTGAAGGCGCTAACCACAATTTTGCCAGTGCTTTTGCAAGAGCAGAATTAGACAAATTAATGTTAGAGTTTTTAACACCACTTAAATAGTATACTCACTTTGAAAGGAAGTATGAACAATGAAATTATTAGAGCCTATAAAAGTTGGAAATATTGAGTTTAAAAACCGTATTATGTTCCCACCACTTACAACAGGATATGAGGAAAAAGATGGTTCAATTGGAGAACAAAGTTTTCGTTTTTACGAGCGTCTCGCAAAAGGCGGTGTCGGATATATAGTAATTGGAGATGTTGCACCACTTCCAACATTCTCTCCTACACCAAAGCTTTATTCACCTGAGCAGGTTCAAAGCTTCAAAAAACTTGCTGACGCATGTCATGAAAATGGTGCAAAGCTTGGAATTCAGTTATTCCATCCTGACTACAATGTCAAAGCTTTAAACGATATGTTCCATCAGGGCAAAATGCAGGAAGCAAGAGCTAAACTTCACCATGATATGCAGCACTTTGTAAATGAAGTAACTGCAGAAGAACTTGATGAAATAATAAAGCATATGGAAAACTGTGCTATCTTAGCACACGAAGCTGGTGTTGATTGTATTGAAGTACATGGAGACCGTCTTGTTGGTTCTCTCTGCTCTCCTATTTTAAATCATAGAACTGATGAATATGGCGGTGACCTGGCTAATCGTACACGTTTTGCATTAACACTTGTAAAAAGATTAAAAACAATCGTACCTGACATGGTTATCGACTACAAGCTTCCTATAGTTACTCCTCTTGGAGAAAATAGTTTTAGAGGAAAAGGTGGTCTTCCATTTGATGAGGCTTGCATTTTTGCAAAAGAATTAGAAGCTTGCGGTGTTGACACATTACATGTTGCACAGGCTAACCATACAGGAAATATGGGTGATACAATCCCTGCCATGGGAACACAGCCATACGGATTTATGGTTTCTTATTCTAAAAAAATAAAGAGCTTGTATCTATTCCTGTATCTGTAGTAGGCCGTATCGTTACACCAGAAGCTGCCGAAGCAGTTATTGCAAATGGTTCTGCTGATATCATTGGATTAGGTCGTTCTCTTCTCACAGACCCTGAACTTTGCAAACAAATGCGCAGATGGACATTGCTGTAATGTCAGAACATGTATGATGTGCAATAAGGGATGTACAGATAATATTCAGAATCGTGCGTTCTTAAGTTGTGTACTTAATGCTGAAAACGGTTACGAAGCAACACGACATATAACTCCTGCAGCATCATCAAGAAAATAGCTATTATTGGTGCTGGTATTGCTGGACTTGAAGCTGCACGTGTTGCTGCATTAAGAGGTCATAGTGTAACCATTTTTGAGAAATCACTTCAGATTGGTGGTCAGTTACTTATTGCTAGTGTACCTCCAAGAAAAGAAGAAATGATGAGAAGTATTAATTATTATGCAAATGTACTTCCTGAATTAGATGTTACATTCAGGCTAGGTGAAGAATTCACATCACAGGATTATAATTCATTCGATGAAGTAATTGTGGCAACAGGTGCGAACAACGCAATAATCCCTGTTCCTGGCAAAGATCTTCCAACTGTTACAAGTGCATGGGATGTGCTTGCCAAGAAAGAAATCGTATTCGGTAATGTTTCTGTAATCGGTGGTGGTCTTGTAGGTGTTGAGACAGCTGAATATCTGGCTTCACGTGGATGTAAGGTTACAATTATTGAAATGATGGACCAGATTGCAAAAGAAGAAAGCAACACTGTTCTACCTACTCTAATGAGTGAATTAGAGCATTATAATGTTCAAATAGTAACATCTGCAAAATTATCAGAAATCAAAGATGATTCTGTAGTTGTTGAAAAAACAATAGACGACAATACATCAACAGAAGAAATTGCTTCAGACTTTGTTGTAATGGCTGTTGGTGCAAGAAAGAACCTTCCAGAGCTTTCTGATTGTCCTCTCCCACTTCACTATATTGGTGATTGTGCTGGAGAACGTCCAAGTAATATTGATCATGCTATTAAATCAGCATATGATGTGGCATGTGAAATATAAATTATTAATTACCCCATTACCACAAAATCCATGTTCCAATTTAAGGAACATGGATTTTTATTTAAGCATTGCTCGCTACTTTATCAAGAAGTCTTGCGGAATCCCGCTTTGCTTTTCTTGTTGAGTGAGCGTAAATATTCATTGTGGTACTGACATCAGAGTGTCCTAACAGTTCCTGTACATCTTTCGGTGCAGCTCCATTGGAAAGCAGATTGCTGGTATAAGTGTGACGCAACTGGTGAAAATGGAAATCTTCAAATCCTTCCAGCTTCTTTGCCACTGATCTGCATACAATGCTGAGTGTACTCGGCAGTTCCAAAGAGCCATCTGGTCGCAGGCAGACAAAGGAGATTTCTTTGTAATCTGTCGGGACTTCCTGTGTTCCGTCAAGATGATAGTATTCATAATATACCCTGTTTTTCACATGCACTTCTTTGTAGTAATTGCGGTGATATAATTCGCCATACTGCATCCGGTTTTTGAGCTGTTCTTTTCTGGCAGCTTTCAGTATTTCAGTCAGCGTATCTCCAAAATCAACAATCCTTACTTTTTTCCGTTTCGTTGGTCCGATAATATTTTTGTGTTTCATGCCGTCGTAGCGGATACTGCGTTTTATGGTCAGGCATTGTTCCTCAAGGTTAATGTCCTGCCATGTAAGACCACAGGTTTCCCCGATACGGAGCCCGGCATAATACGCAATTTGAATCGGAAGAATAGCAGGTGGATTTTTCTTTTCCAGATATTGGATAAGCCGTTCATAATCCTCATGTGAAATCGGCTGTGTACCTTCTTCCACTTCATCATCGGAAAAGAGGTCAACTTCCTCTGCCTGCTTTTTCAGCTTAATATACTGCATCGGATTGAAACTGATTAACTGTTTTGGAAATACTGCAAAACGGAATGACTGCTGTAACACTGCGGAAAAAGAATGGATATAATCTTTGCTGTATCCCTTTTTACTTTCCCGTCTGGAAACTCACCACCGAATGTAAGCAGATCAAGAAATGCCTGTAAATGTTCGGCAGTAACTGTTTTCAGTTTGCGGTCTGCAATCGGGTGTTTTTTGATACATCGGATTGCACCAAGATAATTTTCCACTGTACCGTTGCTGAGTGTCCCAGTTTTCAGTTCTTCTTCTGCCCACATATCCAGAAGTTCCCCCTACGGTAAGATTATCTGCCTTTGCAACAAACTTCTTATCTTCGTAGTCTTCCAGTGCCTTGCGGAGAAGCTTTTCCGTCTCACTTTTACTTTCGGTTCCGGCGTATTCTTTCTGAACCATTTTACCGCTTGCATCTTCTACATAGAAACGATAGTACCATTTTTTCCTTTTTTTCTAACAGATCCTTTTGCCATAATCGTATGTCTCCTTTCGATATCAGACAATCGGAACTGCTGAAATGCTTCTTGCGTGTAGGCATCTTATGGACAAGTCCATAAGCCAATTCGCCGCTCGTCAAATCTGTAAACAGCTTGACTCGCTTGCGCTCATTGTATCATAACTCCGATTATCTTACTATACCGATTCAGAATCGTCATACATAACTTCGGATAAAAGATTTGCAAGCCTTTGTTCTGCCGCTTCCGGTTTCTTTGAATAGAGCCTTACAACATCTGCCATATCATTAAATGCGTTGACAGTATGTGTGATCTCCCTGAGAAACATAATCTCATTATATTCATCTTTCGATTCAAATCCCATTACTTTGGCAATGTCCGCATCTTTGGTACTGCCTTTGTAATTTTTACAGGCGAACTGAAACGAATCCAGAAACAGTTCATATTGCTTTAACATTAACAGCAGTAAGTCTTTAGAAAAAGCGTCTTCTGTTTTATTAAGATCAAGAGGTAACTGTTTGAGAATATCGCCCATCACATCACGAATCTGCAATTCCTTCTTATCCGTAATATCAGTTTCATATTCATCGGTTTCCCCTTTGAGCCATTCAATCGATACATGAAGTGCTTCCGAAAGACCTTCCAGTACCATCTTTTTGGTATTGTCAATCGAACCATTCTCATAACGCAGGATTGTGGAAGCGGTAACTCCCATCTTCTCTGCGACATAAGGCTGTGTCAGATTTAATTCGAGACGGCGCTGTTTTGCCCTGCTGCCGATCAGCTTGCGTAGTTCTTTATCTTTCATGCTGATGTGCCTCCTTTTTCGGTATGTCATTACTATACCACGCAACAAAATATATTGCAATATGCAATTTATAGAAAACGAATGAAATTTCATAATGCTTGACAAAGCAATATAAACACGCTATACTGACAGCACAAATGAAATTGCATAATGCAATTTAAAAGGAGGTGGTCATATGACACAAAGAAAGATTGCCTTATCTATTGAAGAAGCTGCTGATTATACGGGAATCGGCAGGAACACCCTGAGAAAACTGGTGGAATGGAAGAAACTTCCGGTATTAAAGGTTGGGAGAAAAGTCCTGATCAAAACGGATATGCTGGAACTTTTTATGGAAGCCAACGAGGGCAGGGACTTGAGGGATAAGGGAAATGTGAAAGCAGTCACAAGAAACGGTTCAACTTAAAAAAGCGGTTCCCGAAGAAACCGCCAAAGGTTCTATCAGACCGGAGTCATGATATACCTACACGCAAGAAGATTATACCATGTACTTCGTCTGACAGACAACAGGAAACTTATGTTTGGAAAAAAAGAAAGGACGATGATATTTATGGCAAGATCAACAAAGAGTTATGAGGAGCGTATGCTCCAGTTGGAAAAGAAAGAACAGGAAAGCCTTGAGAAAGCAAAACAGTATGCAGCACAGAAACGGGAACTGAAGAAACGTCAGAAAGATGTGGAAACCAAAAAGCGGACACACAGGCTCTGTCAGATTGGCGGTGCAGTGGAATCGGTGCTGGGTTCTGCGATTGAGGAAGAAGATATCCCGAAGCTGATCGGCTTCTTAAAAAGGCAGGAAGCAAATGGGAAATTCTTCTCAAAGGCAATGCAGAAAGAGCCAGTTGCAAATACGGAGGAAGTGTAATGCCGGAGGGAGTGGATTTTCCATTCCCTTCATTGCTTTTTATGAAGGGCGCACTTATGGACAACCAGAGGTCGTCCGTATAAGTTTGCCACAGGTGGCAACCGGTCTGCGCTTATGCTTGCCGGGCTCGTTCCGTCGGCGGGGCTTTCAGCCGGAAATCAAAGCCGGATACGGCAGAAAGGGGGAAACGGAGCATGGCGATTTTTCATTATACAGTAAAGATTGTTGGACGCAGCAAAGGAAAATCCATCATATCGGCGTCTGCTTATCTCAATGGCGATGTGATGAAAAATGAAGAAACAGGCAGGATCAGCTACTATACTTCAAAAAAAGAAGTCGTTTATACCAGCCTGCTGATGTGTGAAAATGCACCACAGGAATGGCAGAATGTACCTGCTGAAAATATCAGACGGTTCCAGAAATCTGTCCGATATAAAAGGGCAGATAACCAAAATGCTGCACTGGAAAAATTCAAACTTACTTTTCAGAAGCAGCGTTTATGGAATGAAGTCTTGAGGATAGAAAAAAGTTCAGATGCACAACTCGGCAGGTCATTTGAGTTCTCACTTCCGAAAGAATGGAGCCGACAGGAACAGATTGATTATACAACTGAATATATTCAAAAGACCTTTGTAGATAAGGGAATGTGTGCGGATTGGAGTATCCACGATAAAGGAGATGGTAATCCCCATGTGCATTTATTGGTGACGTTGCGACCATTCAATTCAGACCACTCATGGGGTAACAAAGAAATCAAGGATTGGGAGTTTGTCAGAGATGAAAATGGAAATATTGTGGTGGATGAATCCCATCCGGACTGGTGGCAGGATAAAAAGAACCCTGACCGTCATGGAATCCGAATCCCCGTACTTGATGAAAATGGAGTCCAGAAAGTCGGGACAAGGAACCGCAAACAGTGGAAACGTGTATTAACCGATGCTACCGGGTGGAACAATCCGAAAAATTGTGAGCTATGGCGGAGCGAATGGGCAAACGTCTGTAATGCACATTTGAAAACGGAAAATCACATTGACCATCGTTCTTATGCAAGGCAGGGAAAATTAGAGATACCGACGATCCATGAGGGCGCAGATGCCAGAAAAATTGACGAGAAATTTCAAAACGGACAGACATCCTCTACTTCATGGAAAGTAGAGGAAAACCAGATCATAAAAAGACAAAATGCACTGCTGGATAAAATACAGATTTCTTTTGGAAAAGTATCCAGTGCATTAACACAATGGAAGGAGCGATTGCGTGACATTAGAAGAAAGCCGGGAAGTCATTCCCATGATGGAGACAATGATAAACCAGATCGAGGAACAGCAGAATCTTATGGCAGAGATGGTACAGGAATTGCAGGAACGGGACAGGCAGCTCCTGTCTTTTCAGGAGCAGAACCAGAGTTTAAAAAGCTTAAACAGCGAATTATCCAGGCTGCTAAATCTTTTGCCAGATACAGAAGAACTGCTCTCACAGATCGAGCAACAGAAAACCAGAATCGAACAGTTGGAAAACGAGAATCAGCAATGGCAGGAATTAACGCAGAAGCTGAACAACGAGAACAGCTTATTGCAGAAACAGAACAGCGAATTGCTGACCTTAAACAGCAGATAGAGAAAGCGAGGGAGAT
>ENA-OQJG01000069-OQJG01000069.1-human-gut-metagenome-genome-assembly--contig:-NODE-69-length-17578-cov-2.656696_pt1 | contig 17578 bp, 16 predicted proteins | sample MGYA00242601_ERZ504767 | MGnify/ENA primary metagenome ERZ504767 (study PRJEB26092, sample SAMD00036362) | human gut metagenome | host: Homo sapiens | study: EMG produced TPA metagenomics assembly of... | reverse complement strand
GGTGGTTCATCCTGGTCGGTATCGCCTGTCTCGTGGCCGGCTGGTGCTACGTCGGCGGCAAACACCCCTATGGCTACCACTATTTGGGTGAGATATTCGTCCTCGTCTTTTTCGGGCTCGTCGCCACCTGCGGCACGATGTTCGCCCTGGCCGGCACAATCTCGACCGAAGGCATGCTCGGCGGCGCCAACGTCGGCCTCATCGCCGTCGCGGTCCTGTGCGTCAACAACCTACGCGACGTCGAAACCGACCGCACGCACGGCAAACACACATGGATGACCGCTTTGGGCCGGCGCAACGGCACGGTTTTTGCGATTGCGCTGCTGTCCGTCGCCGTGCTGTTGCTCGTCGCTTATATACTGCTGCTGTCGACGCCTGCGATGCCGACAATCGCAATACTGGCGGTCACGTGCGCGATGTGCGCTGCCGCCGCCGTCGCGATCGCAAGAAAAAAATACGGCGAGGCGCTGCCGCTGTGCACGTTCTCCTCACTGGCGCTCGCCGCAACGTACGTGTGTTGCGTGGTGTTTGCCTAGCGCTGCAACGACAGTGCAACGAAATGAAAATTGTTGCAAAACGTGGGGCGTCAATCGTCGGAAACGGCTTGTTTTGGGTGTGCCAAGCGGTAGACTTGCAAGCATGACTTACAAACTAGTACTGCTCCGTCACGGACAGAGCGCATGGAATAAAACCAATCAGTTCACCGGCTGGGTCGACGTCCCGCTGACCGAGCAGGGTGTCGAGGAAGCCAAGAACGGCGGCCGCCTGCTCAAGGAGAAGAACGTCCTGCCTGACATCGTCTTCACCTCGATGCTGCGTCGCGCCATCAACACCGCCAACGTCGCGCTGGACGAGGCCGATCGCCTGTGGATTCCGGTCAAGCGCAGCTGGCGTCTGAACGAGCGTCACTACGGCGCCCTGCAGGGCAAGAACAAGACCGAGATCCGTCAGGAGTACGGTGACGAGAAGTTCATGCTGTGGCGTCGTTCCTACGCCACACCGCCGCCGGAGATCGATCCGAACGACGAGTACGCGCAGAACAACGATCCGCGCTACACCGGCGATCCGGTTCCGGAAGCCGAGTGCCTGGCCGACGTGGTCAAGCGCGTTGAGCCGTACTTCAAGTCCGACATCGAGCCGGAGCTGAAGGCTGGCAAGACCGTTCTGATCGCCGCTCACGGCAACTCCCTGCGCGCCATCGTGAAGATGCTGGACAACCTCTCCGAAGAGGAGATCGCCAAGGTCAACATCCCGACCGCAATGCCGCTGCTGTACGAGCTGGACGAGAACTTCAAGCCGATCAAGCCGCGTGGCGAGTACCTGGATCCGGAAGCCGCCGCTGCCGGCGCTGCCGCCGTCGCCGCTCAGGGCCAGAAGTGAGTTTGTTGCGATTGGGTGCGTGAATAGTCGCGGCTGATCGCACGAAACACATACGAAAAGGTGGGAACCTACATACCGTAGGTTCCCACCTTTCGTTATTGCCGGCGCCTTTGTCGGTAAGTCTTTTTTCACGTTGTATCTGCGTTTTGCTGATGTCTCCTTGCCTGCGCGGCTCGGCGGGTGCCGTGCGGCGCAGGCAAGGCGGACAAAACGGAATCGCAAGAACGTCAGATCACGCCGTATTCCTTGAGCAATGTCGGAATATCAGTGGAATCCAGCTTCTTCACGATCTGTTTCAACACGCCCCTTTCGATGGGGTTGAGCTTCATATCGGTGATCGGTTTGCCGTCTCGCAGCATCACCGTGGCGTTGAGCAGGTTGCGCACGTCGTAGACCGAACCCCACACCTCCGGCACGCCGCGGTCCACGTCGCACAGCGTGTACACGGCCTCCATGCCGGTGCGCATCGAATATTCGGTGGTGAAAATCGTGTCGCGCGGCGTCTCCGCGAATTGGCCGAGGAACGCGAAATTCACCGCGCCATCCGGCACCACATCGGGGCGGTCGCCGGCGGAACGCGGCATGAAGAACGCATCGATGTACGGCATCATCACCGGAACCGTGTTGGCGTGGTTCTTCGCCAAGTCGGCGATCTTGTCGGTCGGCACGCCCATATGGTACAGCCACTCCTCGCAGATCTCCTCGCCGGTGCAATCCTGCATCGGCTTCTTCACATAGTTGCCGGGCTTGTCGGGGGAACAGACCGTACACCCATGCGCACAGCTGGTCCTTCGGCTGGTCGCGGAACTGCTGCTGGCGATTCAGCGTCCAGCTCATCAGCCAATTGGAATCCTCAACGGTGACGATGCCGCCGGTCACCACACGTCCGGAGAACGGGTCGCGCTTGCAGATCTTCTGGATGTACGGCGGAATCTCGTCGTCCAACGTGGTGACGGTGGCGCTCATCCACTTCGAATGCTCCGGGTCGGAGCAGAACACGTCCGGATGTCCGAAGCTCGGATCCTGCGCCGCGATGCGACGCCACATATCCCAACCGCCGCCGGGCTTGATCTCCGGAGCCCACGCGGCCGGCTCGGTCTGCGAACCCATCGAGGAGTTCTCCACGCAGCCGCCATTGGTGATGAACACCAGATCGTTCTCGCCCAAATCGATGCTGCGGGTCGTGCCATCCGCCTCGGTCAGATCGATGCGTGTGGCCATCTTCTTGGTCGGCGAGCTGAACGGATTGCGCGGATACGCGCCGTATTCGGCCTGCTTCCTCAAAATCGTATCCTGCCCGGTGCCGGTGCGCGGGCGTACGGGACCCATGCCGCCGCCAATCGCGAAATCGACGTTCTCCACCTTCACGTTGTAGTGGAACTGCACGCCGAAGCCTTCCAAATACTTGATCATCGGCAGAATCATCGACTCGTACTGGTTGTAGCGGGTGAACCGCAACGCGCTGAAGTCCGGCAGTCCGCCGATATGGTGGATGTAGCGGCGGATGTACAGCTTCATCTCCAACGCGCTATGCCAGTTCTCGAAGGCGAACATGGTGCGCCAGTACATCCAGAAGTTCGTATCGAACACCTCATCGTCGAAGAAGTCGGAGATCTTCTTGCCGTATAGTTCCTCGTTCGGTGTGAAGAACAGCTTCATGATCTCCATCGACGCCTTGTCGGACAGCGCGAACTTGCCGTTCGTGCCGCCGTCCACGCCACGCGCCTTAGTGGAGCGGCATAGCGAATAGTTCGGATCCTCCTTGTTAAGCCAGTAGTATTCGTCCAATACGGACACTCCATCCGTCTCGATGGACGGAATGGAACGGAACAGATCCCACATCACCTCGAAATGGTTGTCCATCTCGCGTCCGCCACGCATCACATAGCCGACGCCAGGAATGTTCGCGCCATCGCAGGCACCGCCCGGAACCGGGTCCTTCTCGAATACGTGGATGTGGTCGCCGGGCATCTGCGCGTCACGCACCAGATAGCAGGCGGCGGACAGCGCTGCAAGACCCGTGCCGATGATGTAGGCGTTCTTGCTATCGATCCCCTCGGGCTTCTTTGGCCGGGCGAATGCTTCGTAATTGCCGTTGGAATAGTACATGACTTCCTCCTTTGGATGCCGCTGGGCACTATTGTGCCGCGTCGTGGGACACAAGTATACGGGCATGAACTGGACGCGATGTCTAGTTTTTACGACTATCGGAGGAATTTCGCTTATAGGTGGCGGATTGCGCCTGCATGCGAAAGTGATTTTGCCTATATGTGGCAGATTTCTTTTGGAAAAGGATGTTCGGGGGCGGGATTTTTACCCCCTTATGATGTTTTTGGCCGAGGTCATCTGCCACATATAAGCGAGATGGGTGGCTTCCAAACGGAAACCACCCATCTCGTCAAGGAAAATGCAAGAAGAGGTGAGGAACCCTCAGTCGATGTCGGTGCCTTCGTCGCGGGTCGGCTCCTTGGACGGGTCGAAACCGGAGACGATGAACATCACGCGGCGGGCCGCGGAAACGGCGTGATCGCCGAGACGCTCCATGAAGCGGCCGATCAGGACCACGTCGATGAGCTGCTGGTTGGTGCCCTTCCAATCCTCGGACTGGGCCAGTTCGAAGGTCTTCTTGTGCAGAGCGTCGAGCTTGTCGTCGTTGAGAATGATCTGCTCGGCGGTCTTGGTGTCGCGGTCGGTAAGCATGGAAACCACCTGGTCGGCCACATTGTCAAGGAACGCCTGCATTTCGGCGAACAGCGGCTGGGCATCGGCCGGCAGCGGGGAAGCAGGATAGGTGCGGCGGGCCGCTTCGGCGATGTGACGGGCCAGATCGCCCATGCGCTCGAACGTTGCGGCCAGACGCAGGGTGGAGACGACCACGCGCAGATCGGTGGCCACCGGGTTCTGCTTGGCCAGCAGCTTCACGCACTGGTCGATGACGCTGGATTCGAGGGCATCGATTTCGATGTCGCCGTCGATGACGGCCTGGGCGGCTTCAAGATTCTGGTTCAGCAACGCGTCGCCGGCACCATTGATTGCCTTGCGAACGTCTTGCGCCATGCGGTCGAGGTCATCGGCGACTGCCTTGAGCTCTTCATTGAAGATAACGCGCATATGCTTGCCTTTCAAATGCTTCACGTATGTCAATATCGGGTTCGGATATAACCTCTCCCAAGTGTATTAGGGAAGTGGCGGATTCGCACGTGACGGACGTGTTGTTCCGCCAATGTTCACCGGCACGTTCACCCTGCGTTCACGAAAATCGCGCCACGACCATTCATCGGGGAACGTCAGGGTGTGCGAGAATGAAGACATGTTTGAATCCGTAGGCACGTGGTGGCGCAATCTGACACATCGCCATGGTGACGATCGCAACAATGATGATACTTTGGACGACGCGACGAACACGTTGCTGTCCATACTGCCGCTGGCCTCCATCGTGGTCGACGAGCATGACGAGGTGATACGCGCGCATCCGGACGCCTACGCCCTTGGCGTGGTGCGGGACGACGCCATCGCCGATGACACCGTGGCAAGCGCGGTGCACGAGGTCCGTGCCCACGGCGGCAAGAAGCAGTTCAGCCTGACCACGACCACGTTGCATGAGCCGAAGAAGGCTCCGAAAGCAGGGAAGCCAACCATGCGGGAGGTTGCCAAACAGGCGTTGATCGGCCAATCGCCGGACAAGCCGGTGACCACGGTGTCCCGCCCGAACTGGCTGAAGGTGATCGTAGGCAGGCTCAACGAACGCTTTGTGGTGGTGCTGGTTTCCGACGTGAGCGAAACCGTCCGTTTCTCCCAGATCCGTGATTCCTTCATCACCAACGTTTCGGAGCAGCTCCTCAAGCCGACGCAGTCGCTGGAGGAGCTTGCGGACGCGTTGGAACATGACTCGGACAATAAGGCCGCGATTGAGGGGAACACCGTAAAACTGCGCCAATCCTGCGCTCGCATGGAACATATGGTGTCCGGCCTGCTGCTGCTTATCAAGGCGCAGGAACCGATTCTGCCGACGGCGAGCAACCGTATCAACGTCATGGAACAGGTGAAAACCGTCGTCGGCGCGCATCGCGACATGGCGCAACGGCGCGGCATCGACATTGAAATCGATGGCGACGAATCGCTGGACATCAACGGGGAAGGCGAGCAGATTCAGGCCGCGGTCGCAAAGCTGCTCGAAAACGCCATCGCCTATTCACCGGACGGCAAGGGCATAACCGTATCCGTCAAGCCGAACGAGGACGGCACCAAAGTGCTGCTCAGCGTGCTTGACCGTGGTTGCGGCATTGCACAGAAGGAGCAAAGCCGTATTTTCGAACGGTTCTACCGTGGCGGCAACCAGAATGGGTATTCCGAGGAAGGCATCGGTTTGGGCCTTGCCATCGTCAAGCATGTGGCGTTGACCCACCATGGCTCCGCTTCGGTGTGGAGCGCTCCGGGACAGGGCAGCACGTTTACGTTGGAGCTGCCGGTCGCCAGAAATTAGCGGCGATTGCAGAGCGTTGGGACACGCCATATACGGCAAAGGGCCGCTTCCGCAGGTTGGTGCGGAAGCGGCCCAATGTTGTTACCGGTTATTTCGCGATTGGCTGAACCGCCGGTCGGGTTATTCGCCAAGACGGCGGTAGTCCCACCGGTCGAAATGCTCCCAAACCAGCATGAGCACGCCGATCACCGTGCCGGCGGCGCACATGGTCTGCAATCGTTCGACATTGATGCCGAAGGCCAGCAGAATTATGCAGATCACCAAGGCGATGGCCCATAATGCGGTGCCGAACGTGAACACCTTCCGCAGGTCGACGCGCACCGGTTTGGGGGAGGGTTTGCGCACGCTTGGGTCGATAATCGGAGCAAATTTCATACCGTTACCTTACCTCGGTGCGCGCGTCACAGGTGCTCGGCCACGTAATCGACGCACTTCGTAAGCGCCTCGACGTCGCTCGGCTCCACGGACGGAAACACGCCGATGCGCAGCTGGTTGCGGCCGAGCTTGCGGTAGCCGTTGGTGTCCACAATGCCGTTCTCGCGCAGCGCGGCGACCACTTGGGAAGCGTTGATGCTCTCGTCAAGGTCGATGGTGACCACGGCGTTGGAACGTGCGTTTTCGTCGGAAACGAACGGCTGCGCGTAATCGGACTTCTCCGCCCACTGGTACAGCAGCGACGCGGAACGTGCGCAACGCGCCGTGGCCCAGGCGAGGCCGCCATTGTCGTTAAGCCAGCGCACCTGGTTCTCCAGCATGACCAGCGTGGCCACGGCGGGCGTGTTCAGCGTCTGGTCCTTACGGGAGTTCTCGATGGCGGAGGTCAGGGACAGGAACGGAGGAATCCAGCGTCGCGCGCCCGGCAGGCTGACGCTTTTAGCGATGCCGTAGGCGCGGTCGATCGCAGCCGGGGAAAGCACGGCGATCCACAGGCCGCCGTCGGAGCCGAACGCCTTCTGCGGGGAGAAGTAGTAGGCGTCGGTCTGGCTGATATCCACGTTCAGCGCGCCGGCGCCGCTCGTGGCATCGATCAGAGTCAGCGCGCCCTGCTCCTTGGAACCTTCGACACGCTTGACCGGGGCCGCCACGCCAGTGGACGTTTCGTTGTGCGCCCAGCAGTAAGCGTCCACATATTCGGTGAGCTCCGGCAGGCGATACGTGCCCGGTTTGCCCGCGAAGATCTCCGGATCCTCAAGGAACGGCGCGGATTGCGCGGACTTGGCGAATTTCGCGCTGAAGGAGCCGTACGTGCCGAACGCCGCCTTGCGGGTGATAAGCGACGCGCAGGCGATGTCCCAGAACGCGCTGGCGCCGCCGTTGCCCAGCACGACCTCATAGCCGTCGGGAATCTGGAAGAAATTCGACAGGCCTTCGCGGATGGAGCCGACCACCTGCTGACCGGGGTCTGGCGGTGCGAGGTGCCCAGAAGATTGCGCGCGCCCGCGTCGAGCGCCTGGACCTGCTACCGGACGGATTTTTCGCTCGGCCCCGAGCCGAAACGTCCATCCTCCGGAAGCATGTTGGTAGGAATGTTCACAGTGTTCGTCATGTCATCCAAGGGTAGTCAGAAGGTCGGATTGCGCGTTGATATGGCCGTTTTCCGGACGTTCCTCCACCCGTGGCGAATTATTTGCGCAAGGACGGGGTCTTGATGATAATCCCTATGTCGGTGTACCCTTACCCTTGTGACGGGTCTGTAACCGTGCGCGGTCATAAGCTGCGACGGTTTCGCAATCCGCAAGGAGTGATTGATATATGAGGCATGCGGCGCATAAAGCTGCCAAGGTTTCGCACGCGCAATTCAGCCTATCCAAGGCGTTGTTCACGGCGAACCGGGGCTCCCATACCGCTAAGGCCGTGCGAATGGCACAGCTGGCGGAAGGCGGCGCCGTAGTCGGACTCGCTCCGGAAGTCGTGGATAAACTGAATGAAGTGGCTCCAATGAGCCGCCGTGCCATGCGTGAGGCCGCCAAAGCCGCTTCCCGCAAATCCGCGTTGGTGACCTCCGCTTCGTTGGCGGCGCTTGTCGGCACCGCGGCGACCGCGTTGGCGTTCAGCCAGCAGAACGCATCCCGACTGGTGCTTGCGGACGACGGTACCGAAACGTCCCAGATCAAACGTGTGTCCGATGGAGCGGCATCCCGTTCCGAAGGACGTACCGCCCTTAAGGAACTGGCTTCCACCAGCAACAACGGCGGTTGGCAGCTGGGAGACACCAGCGCCTCCATGGACGCCAGCCTGATGTCCAAGTCCATCGCCGACAATCCGAACGTCGCCGTCCTGATGGACCAAGACAGCAGCGCCTTACCGGCTAACTTCAATCCGAACCATGCCACCGGAGACGTCGGCAACGCCTACGAGTTCAGCCAGTGCACGTGGTGGGTGTATGTGCGCCGCCATCAGCTCGGTCTGCCTGCAGGCTCCCACATGGGCAACGGTTGCCAGTGGGCCGATTCGGCCCGCGCCTTGGGCTATTGGGTTGATAACACGCCGCGCCATGTCGGCGATATCATCGTGTTCGCCGCAGGCCAGGAAGGTTCCGACTCGTATTACGGCCACGTCGCCATCGTTGAGAAAATCAACGACGACGGCTCGATCGTGACCTCTGAATCCGGCGCCTCCCTCAATGGCGGCACGTATTCCCGCACGCTCACGAACGTGGGCGATTTCCAGTATATTCACTACTGAGTTTCCCTACCGACGACCGTGCCCCTTTTCTTGTAAGAGGGATGCTGTAAGCTAAGGATTCGATGAAGCATATTAAGCATTGTTCCGTGATTGCTGCGCTCGCCGCGGCCGCTCTTACTTTCGCCGGGGTGGCACCTGCCGCGCTGGCAGCCAATGATGGCGCCACGCAAGATGCTGTCGTTGCTACCCGTTCGTTCCCGAAGACCAACGCCGTGAAGAAGAACATCCTCGCGGAGGCATCGTCCACCCAGGTCGAATCCGATTCCGACTGGGGCGGTGTGGAAAGCCTGAACGTTCCCCAAACCAAATCTCAAGCCGAAAAAGACGCCGAAGCCGCCGCAGCGGCAGCGGAACAGCAGCGTCAGCAGCAGGCCCAGGCTCAAGCACAGGCCCAAGCCGCTTCTCGTTCCGCTGCTCGAAGCGACCTCAGCAGCAGCGGTTCCTTCACCGTGACGCCGCCTGATGGGGCCAGCGTGTCCAGCCTGCTGACGTTCGCGAACCAGTTCGTCGGCAAGGTTCCGTATGTGTCCGGCGGCAATACCCCGTCCGGTTGGGATTGCTCCGGTTTCGTGCAGTATGTCTACGGCCAGATGGGCGTTTCCCTGCCGCATTACTCCGGTGCTCAGGCGACTGTGGGTCGCGCGGTTGGCAGCCTCGCCGACGCGCAGCCGGGAGACATCATCGCCAATGCGCAGCATGCCGCGATCTATGTCGGCAACGGCATGGTCATCAACTCCCAGCTGAACGGCACCCGCTACGATCCCATCGCATGGGTGTTCCCCAGCAGCTACAGCATCCGTCGAATCTTCTGAAGCTTTGACATTGAGCTAAGGGCGTATTTCCGTGAGGAATACGCCCTTTTGCTTTGTTATTTTCCGCGTCGTTACTTGAAAACCGCATGTCGCGCGGTATGGTGGAAGTCAGGTGCAACGCATAGTCGCGTTGCCGCAACCTGATTCAAGGGAGGTCGCTCATGATCAATGACAAGGCAATCCTCGTAGGTGTCGATGGATCCCACGCCAGCTACAAGGCGACATGGTGGGCAGCAAATTACGCGAAGCATGCGGGACTGACCCTGCAGATCGTCTGCGCATATTCGCTGCCAAGCTATGCGGCAGTGTCTTTCGATGCCACGTATACGGCCATGGGCGATGACAATGCCGCGCACAACGATGCGCAGGAGATTCTGTCGAAGGCCAAGGCCATCGCCGACGAGCAGGGCGTCGAGGCATCGACGTTGATCGTCACCGGAGATCCCGCATCCGTGTTCGTCGAACTGTCGCGCAACTACAACCTCATCGTCATTGGCAACCGTGGCAAGGGTGGTCTGGCCGAACGACTGCTCGGCACCACCAGCTCCAGCCTGCCGGCATACGCGTACTGCCCGATTGTCGTGGTGCCGTACACCGACGACGAAGGCAACCTGATGCACTTGAACAACACCATCACCAAGGTGGCAGTCGGCTCCGACGAATCCAAGTGGGGTCTGAAGGCGTTGGAGATCGCGGCCGCGTTCGCCGATTCGTGGGGTGCCGAGCTGGACGTCATCTCCGCCGTGCCGAACATGAAGGGCTCCGAGGATGAAGGCGTCATGGCGTCCTTCCAGGAGGATCTGGATGTGCGCATCAAGCCGCTTGAAGAGGCGTACCCGAACCTCAAGATCAACAAGCAGATCGTGCCCGGCCCCGCAGCCCGGCGCACTGACCAAGGCCAGCTACGATCATGACGTCGTCGTGGTCGGCTCCCGTGGTCGTGGCGGCTTCACCGGTCTGCTGCTTGGCTCCACCAGCCAGGGTCTGCTGCAGCATGCGGTCGGACCGGTCTACGTGGTGCCGCGCAAGTATGTGGAAGCCGCGGAGACCCGTCTCGACACCGTGCCGAGCTCGCCTGCCGACGTCACGCCGAAGGCGATCGACGACATCAAGGGCGTCGAGGAAGTGCCGGTCGACAAGGCCAAGCCGGAAGTGGTCGAAGCCATCGAAACGAAGATCGATCCGGACCGTCAGTGACGGTACGGCAAATCGACTGAAATCGATATAAAAACCGCATAGAAGAGGGTGGCTGCGATTCCAACGAATCGCAGCCACCCTCTAACTATGTGCGGTACGTGCGCTCAGTGCTTGACGGTGACGTTCATACGCACCGGCGTCGGCTCGACGTACGTATGCTTGACCGTGCAGCCCTTCTCGATATGACGGCTGACGCGATCGGCGAGCTTTTCGGCATCCTCATCGCTCAAACCGGCGTCGGTGGCGTCGATGACCACCTGCTCGTCGAAACCGATGTAGGCGTCGGTATCGGCATCATACGTGCCGTCCACCACGATCTTCGCGCCCTTGCCATCGCCCAGCGTATGCTCGACGGCGAACTGGCTGGACAGCGCGGCGCAACCGGCCAGCGCGACCTTCATCAGATCGCCCGGCGTGAACTGGCCACGGCCCTTGCCGAACTTGATGTGCGCGCCATCCTCGCTGAACGCGTCCCAGGAACCGTCCTTGTTGCGCTCTACCCACAGCCTCTTGCCCATGGAAACTCCTCATGTCCTGTGGCGCGCCGTTCGCGCCAATCCGTGATACCAATCTAGCGCATCGAAACGGACGTGGGGGAGTGCGTTCCGCAAGATGAAGCGATACGGTTTTGTGATTCGTTGCGATTGCGCTGGAGGCCGGCGGACGGCCGGGATGCGCGTTGGCGGCACACTCAAGGCCGTTCGGCCAAGCTTACGGCCTTACAACGTGCATCCCGGCCGTCCGCCTCCACGCCACCGGCTAAACTTGCCTATTATGGCTTTGACTTCCGAACAACTCGCAGACATTCGTACTCGTATTCCCGCACGTCCGGAAACGGACATTCCCATGCCTTACGAGGATCTGGTACGCAAAATCCTTACGGAAGGCACACTGAAATCCGACCGCACGGGCACGGGCACTATTTCCCTGTTCGGCCAGCAGATGCGTTTCAATCTCAAAGACAGCTTCCCACTGCTCACCACGAAGACGGTGTTCTTCAAAGGCCTGGCCTACGAGCTGCTGTGGTTCCTCAAAGGCTCCACGAACGTACGTTGGCTGCAGGAGCACAACGTGCACATTTGGGACGAATGGGCCGACGAGAACGGCGATTTGGGGCCGGTCTACGGCGCGCAGTGGCGTAGCTGGCCGGCACCGACGCCGGACGATCCGAACCGCACGATCGACCAGATCTCCAACGTGCTCGACCTGATCCGTAACCACCCCGATTCGCGCCGCATGGTGGTTTTCCGCATGGAACCCGGCGGAAGTGGAGAACATGGCCTTGCCGCCATGCCACGCCCTGTTCCAGTTCTACGTGGCCGACGGCCGCCTGAGCTGCCAGCTGTACCAGCGTTCCTGCGACATGTTCCTCGGCGTGCCGTTCAACATCGCCTCCTATTCGCTGCTCACCCTCATGATGGCCCAGCAGACGGGATTCGAGCCCGGCGAATTCGTTTGGACCGGCGGCGACTGCCACGTCTACGACAACCACATCGACCAGGTGTTGGAACAGCTGAGCCGTACGCCGTACCCGTATCCGCAGATCCGCATCAGGAAGGCCGATTCGCTGTTCGACTACGATTACAGCGATTTCGAAATCGTGAATTACCAGCATCATCCGACCATCAAGGCACCGGTGGCGGTCTGAGGTTGTTGCCGCCGTCTGGCGCGTCTGCGCCAGACGGTAAGACTACTGACCCTAGTTCCGACTTCAAGGAGTAAGTGAAATGGAGCACGATAGTAGCCGCAGTGGCTATCACGAACCCGAGCCCGGACTTGCCGGGCGTGAAGACGAGGAGGATTGGGGCGACGATTTCCCCAAAACCTTCTCTGTGAATCTGATTTGGGCGCAGGCCTGTGACAAGGAAGGTCACGACGGTGCCATTGGATTCGAAGGCGGCATGCCATGGCATCTGCCTGAGGATATGAGGCATTTCACGGAGCTGACCATCTCCCATCCGGTTATCATGGGCCGCAAGACGTGGGAGTCGCTAAGCCCGAAGTTCCGTCCGCTGCCCAACCGCGACAACATCGTCATCTCGCATGACCCGTCCTATTTCGCGCCGGGCGCCACCGTGGTGGATTCGCTGGATGACGCGTTGGATCTGGCCCGTCAGGAGGCCATTCCGGATGACGGCTTGGACCGCAGTGAAATCTGGGTCATCGGCGGAGCCAAAGTATTCGAGGAAGCGATGCCATTCGCCGACAAGGCGTATGTGACGCAGATCAGCATGCACGTGAACGCCGACACCTACGCGCCCGATATCCACGCATTGGTGGAATCCGGAGCATGGCGCGTGGCCGAGGAAGGCACGTGGCAGAAGGCGCGGAAAGGAAACGACCAAGTCGAAGGCTTCCGTTTCGTGACGTACGAAAGAAACCACGAGGAGTAACTTCTCATGTATACCGTGATGACCGTGTGCACGGGCAACATCTGCCGTTCACCCATGGCTGAAATCATTCTGCGCGCCGAATTCGAGCGCCGCGGCTTGGCTGACAAGGTCAACGTCGAATCCAGCGGCGTCAGCGACGAGGAATACGGCAATCCGATCGACCGCCGTGCCGTCAAGGTACTTAAGGAACGCGGCTACGAGCTGCCATCGCACCATTTCGCGCATCGCATCACGCGCGACGAAATCGAACGCACCGACCTGTTCCTGCCGATGACCGCCTCGCACATGCGCGCGCTGCTCCGTCAGCTGCCGCAAGCCAAGCGCAGCGAAGTGCACATGTACCGCAGCTTCGACCCGAATCTGCCGAAGCCGGCCGCGGGACGTGAGGACAGCATCGACCTGGTGGATCCGTGGTATGGTGGTCCGCGCGAATTCGAAGTGGCGATCGACCAAATCAAAGAGGTGGCGCCATATATCGTCGATTGGGTCGAACAGCAGTTGCAGAACTGATTTTTTATTGCGATTGCGGCATGCTTGATGGTTTCAAGCGTGCCGCTTTTGTTTTTGCGATTTATTGCGATTTTTTTTGGGGGGGGTGGCTGGCTGTGTTGTGAAGTTGCGATTTTTCTGATGTTGCGGTGTTTGGTGGGATTGAATATACGGCGTTTTTGCGATGTTGCGATTGCGGGGTGTCCGGTGGAGGCCGGCATATGCGTTGCAAGGCACACTCAAGGCCGTTCGGCCGAGCTTGCGGCCTTGCAACGCATATGCCGGCCTCCACCGCGTTTTTATTGGCAGGTTGCGATGTTGCTTCGTTCTGTGGGTAAGTTGCGTTTTTTTGATTTTTTGTGGGGCGCCTCGTTTTTGTGGGCAAGTTATGTCTTGACGGTTGGGAAGCGTGAATTGGCGTGGGAGGGGAGGGTGAGGGTAAAAGAAAACCCCCAGCGGATTGGGCTGGGGTTTGGTGGCGACCACGGCCGGACTTGAACCGGTGACCTCCGCCGTGACAGGGCGGCGCTCTAACCAACTGAGCTACGCGGCCGTTGTTTCAGCCTTGCGACTGACAACAGATAGAAATACTACGGCAAAAAACGCAATTATGCAAAACTGCGGCGTGTCACGGTGTGTTGGGCGTGGCGCGCCGCAGTTTCGCGGGAAAGGAGACGAATCTCAGTCGGTCTGCTTCCAGGTGTCGACGTCGATGTGGTGCTCCGGGTTGGCCTGCCATGCGTCCCAAGCGGACTTCACAATGTCCTCGACATTGTACTTGGCGTGCCAGCCCATCTCCTCGTTGATGCGCTTCGGGGAGCCGATCAGGTGCGGCGGATCACCGGCGCGGCGGCCCATGACGGTCTCCTTGAACGGCAGACCGGTGACCTTCTTGACCTCATCGACGATCTGGCGCACGGAGGTGCCCTCGCCGGTGCCGACGTTGAACGCGTCATACTTTCGCTCGTCGCGGTCCAGATACTTCAGCGCGGCGATATGCGCGTCGGCCAGATCGGACACGTGGATGTAGTCGCGCACGCAGGTGCCGTCCGGAGTCGGGTAGTCGTCGCCGAAGATCGCCGGGGCCTTGCCTTTCTTCAGACGGTCGAACAGCATCGGGATGAGGTTCAGGATAGCCGGATCCTCAAGTTCCACCGGGCCGCAGCCGGCCACGTTGAAGTAACGCAGGCCGCAGAAGCGGATGCCATACGGTTCCTCGCAGGCGCGGGCCATCCACTCGCCGAACAGCTTGGTCTGGCCGTACGGGTTGATCGGCAGCATCGGCACGACGTCTTCCGGCACCACATCGACCGGCGGCACACCGTAGGTGGCGGCGGAGGAGGAGAAGACGAGCTTCTTGGCGCCGGAATCGCGCATGCCGATCAGCACGTTGAGCATGCCGTTGAGATTCTGCTGGTAGTACCACAGCGGCTTCTCGACGGATTCGCCGACCTGCTTGCGGGCCGCGAAATGAATCACGGAATCGACGCCTTCGGCCTTCATGATCTCCGCGAGGCGCTCGCCGGCGCCCGGAGCGGCGATGTCCATGCCGTACAGGCGGGAGCCTTCGATGCGGGTGGGCTTGCCGTAGCTCAGATCGTCGACGACGACGACCTTTTCGCCGGCCTGATGAAGTGCGTGAACGACGTGGGCGCCGATGTATCCGCACCCACCAGTGACGAGAACTGTCATGTTCTGGCCTTTCCTTCAAATGAGCGGTGAACTTTGATGATTTGAAAAAATGTCAACCATTGTTCACTTTTTGCTCAGATTTGTTACCTTTTGAACAATTTGAGTATAGCACGTGAACACGAACGCACATAACTCGTTCGTTCCTGCGTTTCCTCTATAAATTAGGGTATGCAACAAGACGAAAACACGCCGACCGATGGTCGCAAAACAGAAGAAAACGCACAGAATATACAACATGTGCAGTCGGCCGCTGCTGATGGCAGGCCCGCTCTTTACGGCCGCAAAGTACTGTCCTTCGTGCGCCGCTCTGCGCGCCTTGATGCGCGACTGCAACGTGCATGGGACGCCTACGCCGATACGTATCTGCTGAACATCAACGCGGGCGAAGGGTCCCTCGACGTGCGTGAGGGTTTCGTGTTCGACCAGGCCTATATCCGCGAAACGTGGGGCAATGCCAATCCTCTGATCGTGGAAATCGGCTCCGGACAAGGCGAGAACGTCGTTGCCGCCGCAGCCGCCCGGCCGGACGTCAACTTCCTTGCGCTGGAGGTCTACGATCCGGGCGTGGCGCACACGCTGCTGCTCGCCGGCAAGCAGAACCTGAAGAACCTGCGGATCGCCCAGATCAACGCGCTAGAACTGTTCAAGGCGGCCGTCGACGGCTCGATCGCCGAAGTGTGGACGTTCTTCCCCGACCCGTGGCCGAAGATGCGCCATCACAAGCGCCGCATCGTACAGCCCGAGCTCGCCGCGGACGTCCACCGCGCGTTGACGGACGAAGGCGTGTGGCGCATCGCCACCGACATCGAGGATTACGCGCTGCACGTTCACGAGGTGATGGACGAGCTGGACGGCTTCCATAACGACGGCGCATTGACCGTGAGCCTGCCCGTCGAGCACGTCGGCAAAGGCAACGCGGATGAGGCGGCCGCATTGCGACACGCCGATTTCGCTGAATCCGAGCGATTCGATGGCCGTGTTTTGACCAATTTCGAGAAGAAGGGACTTGCCGCCGGGCGCGTGATTCACGATTTCACCTATCGTCGCGTGTAATGCGATAAGGCTTGGAATTTCAGTGTTTTACGAGGATTCCTGTCTTATTGTGGCGGTGTGTGACACCGGCGCGACACGCCGAGGTTTGCATGTCGGCCAGATTCGCGTATAGTAGGGCAAGTTGTCAAGCGGAAACGCTGAAAGCGCCCCCTTCGTCTAACGGTTAGGACACCAGACTTTCAATCTGACAACGAGAGTTCGACTCTCTCAGGGGGTACGTACCTTGGAAACAAGGTGGCAATGGCCGCGTAGCTCAGTTGGTTAGAGCGCCGCCCTGTCACGGCGGAGGTCACCGGTTCAAGTCCGGCCGTGGTCGCTGGAACAGCGCAAGTTGTTCATGGCTCTGTAGCTCAGTTGGTAGAGCGAACGACTGAAAATCGTTAGGTCAGCGGATCGATGCCGCTCGGAGCCACCATGGAAACCCCGGAGAGATTCGGGGTTTATTGTTTTGTATAAGGTTTTTCTTCACTGTTTCATGGTTTCTGTGGTATCGATGCAATTATCTCTTGTTATCGCTGCTCCTAACTAAGAGGGAATTTTGTTCCTAGTGTTGATAAACTACGGCGCAGGTGGATAAACGATTGTCGTGGACGGCAAATCCGTGGACGAGACCATGTGGGTCTTCGAAATGGGAGGGATCGGCTCGCTTGGAGCGAATTATTTGATATCCGGCGATGTCTCGTCTGGTTTTCTTCTGCTGGGTGGAAAGCTCGTGTAATACTGCGGTGTCGTTGGCCGCATGCCGGTCGAAAATGGGTTTATGATGGGAGCGTTGGCTTTACGGCAAAGGATGCCGGAGCCCATGAACACACAGTCGCTTAAAGGAGAGCACTATGGTCTATCGCATGATTTTCAACCAGACCGCGTATTTCGGCCGCGGAGCCATCAAGGAGATTCCGGGCGTCGCCAGGTCCCATGGCTTCACCAAGGCGTTCATCGTCACCGATCCGGTGCTGCTGGAGACCGGCACCGTCAAGAAGGTCACCGACGTTCTTGACGAGGCGGGCATGCCGTATGAGGTGTTCGACAACGTCAAGCCGAATCCGCCGGTCGAGTGCATCCAGGATGGCGTCGCCAAGTTCGCAGCCTCCGGAGCCGACTTCCTGATCGGCCTGGGCGGTGGTTCCCCGCAGGATACCTGCAAGGGCATCGGCATCGTGACTGCCAATCCCGGAATTCGCCGACGTGCTGCCCTTGAAGGCGTGGCCGACACCAAGAACCCGTCCGTGCCGATTTTCGGTGTGCCGACCACCGCTGGCACCGCATCCGAAACGACCATCAACTATGTAATCACCGACACGGCCAACAAGCGCAAGTTCGTGGCCGTCGACCCGCACGACATCCCAATCGTCGCCTTCGTGGATCCGGACCTGACCGACTCCATGCCGCGCGGC
>ENA-OQJG01000067-OQJG01000067.1-human-gut-metagenome-genome-assembly--contig:-NODE-67-length-17835-cov-2.255760_pt1 | contig 17835 bp, 20 predicted proteins | sample MGYA00242601_ERZ504767 | MGnify/ENA primary metagenome ERZ504767 (study PRJEB26092, sample SAMD00036362) | human gut metagenome | host: Homo sapiens | study: EMG produced TPA metagenomics assembly of... | reverse complement strand
CAGCAGACTGGTCGATCATTCGCAAGGTAAAAGAAGCTGTTGATATTCCGGTAATTGGAAATGGTGATATCACATGTGCAAAAGATGTACTACGAATGCAGGAAGAGACAGGTTGTGACGGATTTATGATCGGAAGAAGAGCCAAAGGGAATCCATGGATCTTCAAAGAGATCTTACATTTCTTTGAGACAGGAGAAGAAATGCCAAGACCATCCTTAGAAGAAGTTGTCGCCATGATGTTGAGACATGGACAGATGATGATCGATTTTAAAGGAGAATACATCGGAGTCCGTGAGATGCGGAAACATGTCGCATGGTATACATTCGGTTTTCCAGGGGCAGCAAAACTTCGCGAGAAGGTAAATCATACAGAGACATACGAAGACTTAGAAGAATTACTGCAAAATTATCTCAAAGCCACGAATGGCAGGGATTAGGAATTGACAAAAGAAACTTAGGTAAGATATAATTAATCAGTTAACATTTAGAACGAAAGGAATAGTGTTATGGCAGAGGCAAAGAAGAATATATTAACCCCAGACGGTTTAAAAGCATTAGAAGATGAATTACAAGAATTAAAAGTCGTAAGACGTAAAGAGATCGCACAGAAGATCAAAGAAGCAAGAGAACAGGGTGACTTATCAGAGAACGCGGAATATGATGCAGCCAAAGATGAACAGCGTGATATGGAAGCACGTATCGAAGAGATCGAAAAGATCTTAAAGAACGCCGTTGTTATCGATGAGAAGTTTGAAAAAGGTGTCATCAGCCTTGGATGTCACGTATTATTAGAAGACATCACTCTTGGAAAAGAAGTAACATACCATATCGTAGGTTCTACAGAAGCAGATATCCTTCAGAACAAGATTTCCAATGAAGCACCGATCGGTAGAGCTTTACTTGGAAAGAAGATCGGAGATGTCGTATCCGTAGAAGGAATCAATCAGGTAAACGACTTCAGAGTCATTGATGTACAGAGAAAGTAAGAGGAAGTAAGAAAAGTGGCACAGCAGAATAAAGATACAAACGAACTGATCAAAGTAAGAAGACAGAAACTGGCTGACTTACAGGCAGCTGGGAAGAATCCGTTCGAGATCATGAAATATGATGTAACACATCATTCAAAAGAAATCAAAGATAATTTTGAAGAATTAGAAGGAAAAGAAGTAGCAGTTGCAGGACGTTTAATGTTCAAACGTGTGATGGGTAAAGCATCTTTCTGTAACGTACAGGACCTTCAGGGTGGAATTCAGGCATATGTAGCAAGAGATGAGATCGGTGTAGAATCTTATCAGGATTTCAAGAAGATGGATATCGGAGATATCGTAGGTATCAAAGGTAAAGTCTTTGCTACAAAGACAGGAGAGAAATCTATCCATGCAGAAGAAGTGATTTATTATCTAAGAGTTTAAAACCACTTCCAGAGAAATTCCACGGATTAACAGATACAGATACAAGATATCGTCAGAGATATGTTGACCTGATCATGAATGAAGAATCCAAAGAAGTATTCATCAAACGTTCTAAAATCATCAGTAAGATCCGTTCTTATCTAGATGGACAGGGATTCATGGAAGTAGAAACTCCGATGTTAGTATCCAATGCAGGTGGAGCATCAGCAAGACCATTTGAAACACACTACAATGCATTAAGTGAAGATGTAAAATTACGTATTTCCCTAGAGTTATACTTAAAGAGACTGATCGTTGGTGGACTTGAGAAAGTTTACGAGATCGGACGTGTATTCCGTAACGAAGGTGTTGACACACGTCATAACCCAGAGTTTACATTAATGGAATTATATCAGGCATACACAGACTATCACGGAATGATGGATCTGACAGAGAACTTATATCGTTATCTTGCAGAAGAAGTATGCGGTGGAACAAAGATTCAGTATAAAGATTTCGAGATCGATCTTGGAAAACCTTTTGAGAGAATCACAATGGTAGATGCAGTTAAGAAATACTCTGGAGTAGACTTTAAAGAGATCAAGACTTTAGAAGAAGCAAGAGCAGCTGCTGAAGAACACCATGTAGAATACGAAGAACGCCACAAACGTGGAGATATCTTAAACTTATTCTTCGAAGAATTCGTAGAAGACAAACTGATCCAGCCAACATTCGTTATGGATCACCAGTAGAAATCTCTCCATTAACAAAGAGAAAACCAGAACGATACCAGACTTATGTAGAACGTTTTGAGTTCTTATGAATGGATGGGAGATGGCAAATGCATACTCTGAGTTAAATGATCCGATCGATCAGAGAGAACGTTTCAAAGCACAGGAAGAACTTCTTGCACAGGGTGACGAAGAAGCCAACACAACAGATGAAGACTTCTTAAATGCATTAGAGATCGGTATGCCACCTACAGGTGGTATCGGATTCGGTATCGACAGAATGGTAATGTTATTAACAAATTCTACAGCAATCAGAGACGTATTATTATTCCCGACAATGAAGTCACTCGACTCCGACAAGAAGGAAAATAGGGCATCCAAGAGTAGTACAGCAGAAAATTGCGACCAGATTGCGACCGTTGAAGAGAAGATTGATTTCTCAAATGTAAAGATTGAGCCATTATTTGAGGAATCAGTTGATTTTTGATACATTCTCAAAATCAGATTTTAGGGCAGTTAAGGTTAAGGAATGTGTAGCAGTACCAAAGAGCAAAAAGCTTTTACAATTTACTCTTGATGATGGTACAGGTGTAGATAGAACAATCCTTTCTGGTATTCATGCATATTACGAACCAGAAGAATTAGTTGGAAAAACATTGATTGCAATTACAAACCTACCACCTAGAGCAATGATGGGAATTGAATCTTGCGGTATGTTACTTTCAGCAGTAAACAATCTTAAGGATTCAGAGGATGAAGAACTTCATCTTCTTATGGTTGATAACCATATTCCGGCAGGTGCGAAATTATATTAAAAAGAGAACATGCTCAGATAATAAATGAAAACAGTACAAGGAGGATGGAAGGAAGTTTCTATCCTCCTTATTGTATAGAAGGAGTAAATATGGATAATTTGCATATTATCTGTCCAGTAAGAGGACAGTTAAAAGTTAAAAAAAAGTCAAAAGACGGCTTGACACCCAAAGAAGAGTTTTTTAGAGTTGAAGCAATTAAGTATCTAATTAACTTAGGTTATCCAAAAGAAAATTTTTATATTGAGCCAATTGTAAAAAAGTTTGGAAATGGAGGACGAAATAGTTTTAGAAGTTGATTTTGCAATATTAAAGAAGCCGAAGTCTCAATATAATAATTTTGACCCAGATGAGATAATGAAAGAAGTAATTCTCTTGTGTGAGGTGAAAAGAGACAATGCAGCAAAAGATTATGTGAAAATGACACAAGTGAAACCAATGCTTGATTTTGCCAAGGATATAAATGCAATAGGTTTATATTGGGACAATATTGAACATAGAGTATTTTGGAATACGTTAAATGATGGAATTAGGGAAATTAAAGAGGGTCCTTTATCATTTTTGCCGAAATATGGATGTAAGATTGCAGCAAAAAAACTCACATTTAATAAGTTAATGGAAGCGGATTCATTGTTGGATGTATTTTCACGTATTGAAGATATATTACATCAAGCATCTTTTTCGCCGGAAAGTAGATATGGGATTATTCTTAAATTGCTGCTTACAAAAATATTTGATGAACATGCATATGAAACACGTGGTGATGAGCCGGTAGGAATTCAGGACTATAGTGCAATTGGAACATCTCCTGAAGTCGCAATTGAGCAGTATGGCGATTTGTTATCAAGGGCAATATCATTTTATGAAACACATTTGCCGAACCCTATTTCGGATGAAGTTGAAATGAATGGAGACACATTGCTCGAAGTAATGAAGATATTAGCTCCGATTAAAATAATTCACTCAAAAAGAGATGTTGTGCAGAATTTTTATATGAAATTTGCCAAATCAATGTATAAGTGGGACTTGGCACAGTATTTTACACCAACTACAGTAACAGATTTTATTATGGATGTTATTAATCCTCAGTTTTGGAGAGCATATAGCAGACCCAGCTTGTGGTAGTGCAGATTTTTTTAGTGGCAGCTTTTTAGAATAGGTCGAAAATATAATCCAGGATTTGCGGATTGTATTTGGGGTGTAGATAATTCTACAAATGCAGTTCAAGTGGCTGTATTAAATATGGTACTTAATGGTGATGGAAAGACAAATATTAAAAAGGATGATTCATTAAAAAATGTGGATGAATACAAAGAAAAGTATAATGTAGTAGTTTGCAATCCTCCGTTCGGTTCCAAAATTGTAGAAAAGAGAAGTGCTGTACTTAAGAATTATCAACTTGCATATGAATGGACAAGAGAAGGAGATTACTATGTCAAGTCAGAAAAATTAATGGACAAGCAAGAGACAGGGATTCTTTTTGTTGAAGCATGTATAAAAGAGTGTAAAAAGAGGGGGAGAATAGCAATTATTCTTCCTAATGGATATTTGGGTAATAGGTCAGATAAATTTGCGATAGTTCGTCAATGGATACTCTCTAATGCGCGTGTTGCAGCAATAGTATCCCTTCCGCGTTTTACCTTTAAATCAAGCGGAGCGGATGTTAGTGCTAGCATTGTATTTTTGGAGAAGAGGACAAAACCAGTTAAAAAATTTAGAGGATGAATATTCATTTGCTGTTGAAATGATTGAAAAAGTCGGATGGGAAGCAGGAAATAAGAAGGCTGCGCCGATTTATGTTAGAGCGAAGGAAGATGGATGCTTAATTATTGATGAAAACAATGAACCACAAATTGATAGCGATTTTACAGCTGCTTTAGAGAGAATCATATTAAGTCAAGCTTCAGATACGTTCCCTTGGTTAAAAATAGGACGAGAGGTAAAAGGTAAGGACGGTGCATGGGTTACTAATATAAATAATGTATATTCAGACAAATATTTTACATTAGATCCGAAACGTTATTGCAAGAAATTTACTGTTCTACGAGAAAACATTAAAAAAAATATGTATAACAAACTTGGTGATTTAGTTGATTTTATACCAGAGAAAACTTCTTCGGATGGTAAGAAGATAAAACTTGTTTCATCAAATATTTACAATTACACAGAAATTCAAGATATTGGACATGGAGAATTTTATTCAAAGGAATTGCGTGGCTGGGAGTTGCCTAGTCGAGCAAGACATTTTGCTGAAGAGGGAGATATTTATTTTGGTTCAATATGGGGAAGTGCTGTAAAATGGTGTTACATTTCAGAAAAAGATAAGAATGTTGTTATAACTAATGGCTGTTTTAGAGCAAGAATGAAGAAAGGAAAAGAAAAGTATTTAGCAGATGTTCTTACATATTTGAATAGCGAGGGATGGGCTGTTCAGATGAGAGCATTTTCACGGGGCTCAGATGGTCTTGCAGAGGTATGTGAGGAAGATGCAAAAAAATGTTTTTGTTCCAGTATTATCGGATGATGAGAGAAAATGTATAAAAACATTTGTTAATAATATCGTGAGCGGAAGAACAACTTTGTATGCAGCGACTAAGTCATATATTGATGATAAAACATTGAATTTTGAAGAACCAGAAAAAAAGACCTAGTCACATTGTTCTGGTATAAGAGAACGGATTTGTCTGTGGTAACTAAGAAAAACATTGTAACAGGAAAAAATGAAATGGATCTGAAATTAATAAGTTCCATTTCCTTTTTTTGTATGAATGTTTCGTGAATTTCTTCTAAAGCTAATATATATTCCGAAGAAGCATGTATTAAAGCTTTTTTATATTCTATATTGTTTATTGTTTCACCTACTATCAAAGACGCTGTATGTGATAAGTCTTCAAGAATAAGTTGCTGTATTCGTAAGCCTAAGGATGTTGAATTAGGTGGATTGTCGCGAATTAGTGGAACGAATTTTTCGTCAATAAATGATGTTTTAAATATCTTATCAATTCCGCGAAATGATTTTTTTATCTTCAATAAAAGAGAAGAAATAATCTTTAAATGATGCAGAGCATCGGTTATATATAAGTCGAATTGCTTCTTCACGAGCAGGAAATAAATCGCAGAGAATTTTGTCTTCTGACACACCATAAAACATAGCTGGGTATATACCTTTAACAATTACTTCCCAGTAGGTACTATTCTTGGCATAAGGAATGTAATCACAAAGATATTTCTCAATATCTAAATTATACTCGTTTTGGTCAGAAAAAACTTCTAAAATAAGATGCTCAAATAGGTCGAACATATAATTATTTATTTCTTCGTCAGTTCCCCATAATACCTCTTTTTTCATCCTTAAATCCTAATTCCTTGATACCCAGTAATCCGCCAGGTTTTCTTTCGCCAGTTTCATCATTTATTATGTCACATTCAAATACGGAATCAATGATTAGAAATCGGTTATGTCTATCTCTTTTATTATTTATTATTTTACTAATAAGTTTTTGATTGCTATGTATATCTTCTTGTCTAAGTCCACTTTTATCCACAGCATATTTTACTCTAATTGAGATTTTCTTATAAAAAGAAATTCATAACATTATCTATATTCATATAAACCTCCTTCTGGTGGGTAACTTTATTATAGAATATGATATAAAAGTACAATGTGCAATACCCACCTTTTGGTGATATTATCATATCAACGGAAGCAAGAAAAAATCGCATAATTAGTGTAATGAGTGGGCAATTCCAATTGGAGTTGCCCATTTTTAAAACAAACAGAAATACAAAATCGGAATTGTGCGCCCAGATAAGGGCGAGTAGTCTAGCAGGTGGAATGCCTGTCTGGTAAGGTCTAACCAACCGCCAGTAGCGAGTCTTGGGTCTTCCACAGTCTGCGTCATACCAGCGTTTATGAAGAAAAAATCAAAAGCTCTTGACTTGGAGTTAACTTCAAGTAGTATACTAATCGAAACAGGAGGTAAAAAGATGAAGAAATTACTGATTATATATTATTCATGGTCAAATGGAAACACGGAAAGAATTGCAAAAATGCTGCAGAGTGAGACTGATAGCGATATTCTAAAAATAGATACCGTAGTTCCATATTCTGGCAGTTATGATGATGTGGTAAATCAGGGACAGAATGAAGTGCAGCGCGGATACGAACCTGAAATTAAACCGCTGGATATCAATATTGCAGATTATGATGTCATCGCAGTTGGGACACCTACATGGTGGTACACAATGGCTCCGGCTGTAAAAACATTTCTGCACCAACAGGATTTTACCGGAAAGACAGTAGTACCTTTTATGACAAATGGTGGCTGGCCAGGGCATGTAATAAAGGATATGAAAGTAGCCTGCAAAGGCGCAAATGTGGTTTGCGATATGCAGATACAGTTTGATTCTACAGGTGGAAGTAATCTGGAGACATCTCAGGAACAAATTAATGAATGGATACAGAGTGTGAAAAATCTTCTTTAAATTGTGGAGGAAGAATATGACAATAAAAGAAGTGTCAGAAAAATATGGTATTTCACAGGATACCCTCCGTTATTATGAGAGGGTTAATGTGATTCCTAAAGTTACAAGAACATCCGGAGGAATTCGGGATTACCAGGAAGAAGATCTTAGATGGGTTGAGCTTGCAGTATGTATGAGAAATGCAGGACTTCCCATAGAAAGTCTGATTGAATATCAAGCTATTTAGGGCGGGAGATTCTACAATACCTGCGAGACTTGAGTTGTTGAATGAGCAGATGGATATTCTTCAGAAGCAAAAAGAGCAGATAGAGGAAACTATGGACAGGCTTTCTTATAAGATATCACGGTATGAAGAAGCAGTGAAAACAGGAAAACTGGTATGGACAAAGGAGGAATAGTACAAATGGCAAAGCTGGTAGCATTTTATCAAGAGCAGATGAAAATTATTTTGGCGGTTCCATGAAATATATTCAGATTGGCAATACTGAGAAAGCTGCAAAAATGATAGCTGATATGACAGGAGCAGACCTTTTCAAAATCGAGCAAAAGATTCCCTATGCCGCTGATTATAATACCTGCATTGCACAGGCAAAAGAGGATAAACAGACAGGAAAACGACCAGAGATACTAAATCTGCCACAGGACATAGATCAATATGACGAGATTTATCTTGGATACCCGAATTACTGGGGAACCATGCCAATGGCTGTATATACTTTTCTGGAAAGTTATGATTTTACAGGAAAGAAAATTCATCCATTCTGTACGCATGAAGGAAGCGGATTGTCAAATACGGAGAGTGATATTAAAAAAAGTAGCAAAAGGTGCAGTGATTGAGAAAGGCATTGCGATACATGGAAGCAGCGTAGATCAAGCGAAAGATGTACTTGAAAGATGGATACAGAAATAGAGGTTAGAAAAATGGAATGCAAGGAAATACGTGTTGATGTAAGAACTGCGTCAACAAAAGAAAGTACAGAAGGACAACGTCAGACAAAAATATTATTTCAGATTAATCATACAATGCCTTTTACTGATGAATATAATCATTTATTAAAGGAATTGTTTAGAAATAACCTAGGAGATGGGAGTATGATATCACCACCGCTTAATGGAGCATGTGTTGGAAGCGTAAAGATTGGCAGGAATGTATTTATCAATTCTAATCTTCTTGCAATGGCAAGAGGTGGAATAACGATTGAAGACAATGCTATGATTGCTGCAAATGTACAGCTTATTTCCAATAATCATGATCCATATGATTTGTGTACTCTGACTTGTAAGCCTGTTCTGATAAGAGAATATGCCTGGGTAGGAGCTGGAGCTACGATACTTCCGGGAGTATGTATCGGAAGACACGCAATTGTGGGAGCTGGATCTGTAGTGACAAGGATGTACCGGATTATGCAGTAGCAGTTGGAAATCCGGCAAAAGTAATAAAAAATGCTTGATAAAGAAAAATTTCAGGAGGACTAAAAAGATGGAAAATATGAAGTTGAATAACAATTTGGAATGTCCAATGCTTGGATTAGGAACTTTTATGTTATCACCAGAGGATGCCTACACAAGTACATTAGAGGCATTAAAAATGGGATATTCCCTAATTGATACAGCAAATGCTTATGTAAATGAGCGTGCAGTTGGAAGAGCAATCAAGGATAGTGGAATTGACAGAAAAAATATATTTACCATAATAATACGAAGAAGTATTTTGAATTTCAGCAATAAGTACAGAAGATAAATAAGAAAAAGAGCTTCCACGCATGTTCTGTAGTAGAACTGCGTGGAAGCTCTTTTTCTGTAAGGAGGGAACTATAAAAAAGAATTATTGGTAAAGTTTACAGGCATCCGTAAGCAACTTCACGCATTCTTAAATGGTGATATTGTTCGAGGTTTGGCTGCAGATTGTGCATATATACAATGGAAAGTCCGGTTTCCGGATCACATTCTGCCCAGGTTCCGGAGCCACCGGTCCAGCCAAACTGACCGAGCATGCCATTGTGCTGACCTTCGTAGCGGTTCATCAGGGTACGCATACCATATCCGTAACCGTATCCGGCAAGATAGTCATTGGAGAAATCTTCCTTTATCATAGTTGGAGTCAGGGTATTCGTACGGATCAGATCTATGGTTTTTCTTCCGAGAATATGTTCTCCATTGTGTATGCCACCGTTTGCCAGCATCTGCATCAACTTTGTGTAGTCACGACAGTTGGTAATGACGCGGGCAAAGCCGGGAACCGTTCCAAGAGGCCCGCAAAGGAAGCTTCGTGTACTTTATCCGGAACGGTCAGACAGTCAGGATCGGCAAGGGTTTTGCCAGGTTTCAGGTAATAATTTTTTTACAAGCCGTGATTCAAGGTCTCCGAACAGGAAATTTGCGGAACTGTCCATATCCAGAGGCTCAAACAGCATTTCTTTGATGACCTGTTCTCCCACATCTTCGCTGATGCAACGGCTCAATTCCTGATTATTTGCAGCGATCGCTGTTCCGACGATCTGCGTCATCAATTCTGTAAACTGTGCCATTTTATCGGTGTTATCAAGTACACTCTGATTCTCATGCTGCGCAGATACTGGCATATTTCTACCTGAATCTGTGTATGGATTCAAATCTGCATGCTGATCCTGTTTTGCAGCATATCCATCCTGAATGCGCATAACCTGACCAGACTGATGCTCCGCCTTGACAGCTTTTTCATCCTGCGTATATGCAACCTGGTGCAGATCCTGTTTTATTCCCGGATGTGCAGTGCCAACCTCTGCCTGCGCATCAGGTGACATATTATGTACGATCATACGGATCGCTTTCAACTGATATCCCTGTTCTTTTAATTCCTTGATCCTCTGGAACTCCTGAATGTTTTCCTTTGTGTAATACCGGTGCCCAAGTTCATTTCGCGGAACATTAAGCTCCAGTTCATCCTCCCAGTAACGCAATACATGTGACTCTACATTTACAATATTCGCAGCGTCGGAAATCATGTAACGTACCTTTTCCATTCCGGTTCCTCTCCTTCCTTTCACCTGCTAACCTATATTATAAGCATTTAAAAGGAAGCCTACAACGAAAATCGCTCGTCTTATTCCGACAGGAACCGCGAAATATTCGCTGTTGGCAGTAAAAGGTGTGTCAAAATGCAGCGACTGGTAAATTGCACAAAGCGTAAAATTCTTTTGTGACTTTGGTAGAAAATTAGAAAAACTTAGTATGCCTGTTCTAAGCTCAGTGTTTTGCTGCCACGGATGGCAGCAAAAGTCTTAACGCGCCACGGATGGTGCGTTTAAGACGTACACGTCACTCTGTGAATACACCTCGCAGGCATACTTAGCTTTTCTTATTTTCGGACATTGGAACAAAACGGATATACGCCTTGTGCAATTTTCCACTCAAAAATTTAGCTACACCTTTTACTGCCAACAGCAAAATGCTCAGGTTAACCTGAGCATTTCTTATTATTTTTCCATATTCGCAAACTTCGTGTACTGCGGCAGCCATACCAGGTTGACGGTACCGATCGGACCATTTCTCTGTTTGGCAATGATGATCTCTGAGATTCCTTTCATCTCAGAATCATGATTATAATAATCATCACGATAGATAAACATAACAACGTCGGCATCCTGCTCAATCGCACCGGACTCACGCAGGTCAGAAAGCATCGGACGGTGATCCGGACGCTGCTCTACGGCTCGTGACAGCTGGGACAATGCGATCACCGGCACGGAAAGCTCCCTTGCAAGTGCTTTTAGGGAACGGGAGATATCTGAGATCTCCTGCTGACGGGAATCAGATCCCCTGCCGGAACCGGACATCAACTGTAAGTAGTCAATGATGATCAGCTTCAGATCATGCTCTAACTTATATTTCCGGCATTTGCTCCGCATCTCCGCGATGGAAATACCAGGCGTATCATCGATGATAAGCTCCGAATTACCGATCGTTCCGGCACCTTCGATCAGCTTCTCCCAGTCAGAATCTGAGAGGTTACCGGTTCGGAGTGCCTGTGCATCCACCCTTGACTCTAAGGAAAACAGACGGTTTACAAGCTGCTCCTTTGACATCTCGAGTGAAAAGATCGCCGTGCACATATGCTCATGAAATGCCACATACTGCGCAATGTTAAGAACAAACGCCGTTTTACCCATGGAAGGACGCGCCGCGATCAGGATCAGATCGGACGGCTGTAAGCCTGCTGTGCGGTAATCAAGATCAATGAAGCCGGTCGGGATTCCCGTAACAGTGCCGGATGTCTTGGCCGCATTCTCGATCTTTTCGAGCGCATTCATAACGACCTGGCGGATCGGCACGTAATCACCGCCTCCGCCGCGTGTGGAAAGCAGATCAAACACCTTTTTTTCGGTGATATCCATGACTGTTTCAACACTCTCTTTTCCCATGTAGCACTCGTTTTCGATCTCTTCATTTAATTTGATGAGTTTACGCCGCATGGAGTTATCTTTTACGATCTGGGCATAATATTTTACATTTGCCGATGTTGGAACTGCATTTAAAAGATCCCTCACAAACTCTAAACTTGCAATCTCTGCAGGCACATCTTTTTCTTTTAATTTATTCTGCAAAGTGACCAGATCGACTGGAAGTCCTTTGCTGTATAATTCGATCATGGTATCAAACAGTATCCCGTACTGCTTATAATAAAAATCCTCACTGATGAGCATTTCCATAGCAGTGAGGATCGCGTCCTTGTCCATGATCATAGAGCCGATGACCGACTGTTCTGCCTCGCGGCTGTTCGGCATCGTGCGGTTGATCAGTGTTTCTTCCATTCCTATTCCTCTACTACATGTACGTTAAATTTTCCTACTACCTTCGGATGAAGCTTAATTGCAACTTCTGTCACACCAAAGGTACGGATCGGCTCCGGCAGCTGCATTTCTTTTTGTCAAGTTCCATGCCAAGCTGTGCTTTGGCTGCAACAGCGATCTCTTTGGTGGAAACGGAACCGAATGTACGTCCGCCCTCACCGGCCTTCATTTTTACGGTAACTTTTTTATCTTTTAACTCTTCCGCAAGTGCCAGTGCAGCTTCATACTGCTCCTGTGCCACTTTGTCTGCGTGCTGGTTCTGCAGTTTTAAATCATTGAGGTTTTTTGGTGTTGCCTCCACACCTAATTTTTTCGGGAAAATCGCATTGCGCGCATAGCCGTCGCTGACATTCACGATCTCTCCTTTTTTCCCTAATGCTTTTACATCTTCTAATAAAATAACTTTCATATATAAAACCTTCTTTCCTGATTATTCTGATATATCGCCCTCTTTTAACATCTCATCAATCGTATCCTGAATGATATGTTTTGCCTGCTGCAGTGAGCAGTTGGTAAGCTGGGCTCCGGCAACGTTTAAGTGTCCGCCGCCGCCAAGCCGCTCCATAATAAGCTGTACATTGATCTCATCAATGGAACGGGAACTTACATAAATTTTTCCCTGATATTCCGTGAGAACAAAGGATGCCTTGATCCCCACAATATTTAAAAGCTCATTTGCTGCCTGTGCACAGACGATGGTCGGGCTCTCCACCTCATCTGCCGGACAGATGGAAATTGCAAATGCTCCCCGGTAAACTTCTGCATGACGCACTGCTTCCGCGCGCGCTTTGTAAGCTGCCATATCGTTGCGGAGCATCTTGCGCACTCTCGTCACCTCCGCACCCGCACGTCTTAAATAGGCTGCCGCCTCAAAGGTTCGTACACCGGTTTTTGTCATAAAGTTGTTGGTATCGATCAGGATACCCGCATAAATACAGTCTGCCTCACACGGAGCGAGACGGATATTTTCGGAAAAATACTGCAGCACCTCGGCAATCATCTCACATGCACTTGAAGCATACGGCTCCACATAAGAAAGAACCGGATTCTCGATCACCTCATTTGTCTGTCTGTGATGATCGAATACACAGACGGTCTGCGTGCACTTTAACAGTTCCGGACATTCGGTGTAGCTCGGACGGTTTACATCCACAACGACCACCAGTGTATTTTCATTGGTAAGCATAAGTGCCTCTTCATTTTTTGATAAAAAGGTCTGCCGGATATCCCTTTTCCTCGGTAAAACACTCTACCAACGGGCGCAGGGACGAAGTAATCTCATTTAACACGATCTGTGCCTTTTTGCCAAGTACCTTTGCCGCACAGTAAATACCGATCGCTGCACCGAGGGAATCCACATCGCTGATGCTGTGTCCCATAATGATCACATGCTCCCTGCTCTCGATGATCTCACGGAGCGCATGTGCTTTTACCCTCGCCTTAACTCTGGTGTTGCGCTCTACCTGCTGCGTCTTTCCACCATAATAAGTAATATCCTCGCCATCACGCACAACGACCTGGTCACCGCCACGTCCTAATGCAAGGTCAATGGACATACGCGCATACTCATAATTCTGTGTATAACTTTCGCCATTTGCACCGATACCAATACTGAGTGTCACCGCCATCTCATTGCCGACCTTAACTGTTTTTACATCCTCGATCAGGCTGAAGCGGTCTTCGCGGAGTTTTGCAAGATACTGATATTTCAATACAACAAAATACTTATCTTTTTCAATCTTGCGGACTAACGCATCCAGTTCCGTAAAATATTTATTGACTTTCCGGTCGATCAGGGCAACGAGAAGAGATCTTTTGACATCTTCAATACTGTCAAGTGCCTCATCATAGTTATCGATATATACAAGACCAGCAACCATTTTCTGTTCCTGGTTCTCTCTCATGTACTGATCTTTTCTGTCTCATCAAAGAGATATACCGCCGTCAGATATTCGTTACTCTCATCAAGTGTAACAAGACTGTCCACGCTGTTTAACTCTTCAAAGTAGATTCTTTTTAAGGCAACACGAAAATCCTGTTCTTTCAGCGTGAGGTTTATGGATTTCTCTCCATCACTCTTCTGCAGAAGTTCCTTTGTCAGTGCCGGAAAAATCGTCGTGATCGATTTGTGATATTTTTTATCCTTACCGGTCAGTTCTGTAAACTGCTCATTGACCCATAATATCTTTGCATTATAATCGACGAGTGCATACGGTATTTCAAACTCATTTAAGAGCTGCTTTTGTACTGTTCCGTACTGCGTTGCGAAGTTGATCAGCTCATTAACCAACACCGGCTTATTCCTGACATACACGATCATGGAAACAACAAAATAGATTGCCGTAAATATTGAAAACATAATACCTGACAATATATCTTCCGTATAGATGACAACATTCATACATACCAGAAGAATCGTCATGAACATCGGCCAGTAGAGAGATTTACGAAGTCTCCCTCTGAGCTTTACTTTATTACTTTTCATAGTCTTCTCCTAAATAAAAAGAAACCTACGGCAGGAAATGTGCTCATCACTGCTTACTTTTCCATCCGTCTTGGAATAGTCTTTGCTAACAATTATAGCATTTTGCCCCCTTAAGATAAAGTACTTTTTAAAAAAGGAACCGACGCAGTCACCTCATCTGCCCGATTCCCTTTTCTTTCCATTTGCAGTCTGATCCTGCTGTATTCAGTTCTGGCTCTCCGTATCACGTGGCGCGATCGTCAGATAATTGTCAGTATCCATATCATTGATCAGATTATCCGATAAAATCCTGTCACCGGAAACTTTCGGTTCTTCCCGCACGAAACTCTCCTCGTCGAGTTCATACCCCGTTTCTTCCCTGTAAACAGCGCTGATAAATCCGGATTCCTGTCCACCGCCATAAATTGGAAAAATGATCGTATGCCAGTCATTTTCCATATCTTCACTGATCATTACCGGAGTATGGATCTGCGAAAATGCTCCAAGCACCTCGAACTGACCATTTTCTCCCGGTCTTAAAATAAGTGCCGCATCCCCGCGATTATCAGATGTTGTATCTCCGATCGTGACCGCTACGATCTCATCCGTTCCGTCCTCGTTAAGATCCGTGTAATTATAGTAATACCGTGTCTCTTTGCATTCTTCTTCCGGAATCTGATAATACTCCGTCAGAAATGCTGCAAGATCCGGATATTCCTCATCCTCAGAATATTCTTCCATCACATTGTAGTTTTGTTCGTCCTGCTCTGCCGAAAAGAAATGTTCTTCTAATGTTTTCTCCGTCTGGGTATCTGTCTGTTCCATTGTATTTGCAGTATTTTTTTGTCCGCAGCCTGCCGTACCTGCCAGCACTGTCAGGAAAAATACCATACATAATGTCTTTTTCATGTGTCCTCCACCTGTCCGTACTGCTTACCGTTTTGGTTTATCATATATATTATATGATTCCATGCACAATTCCAAGACATTCTTGCGAAGTTTAAGAAATCCTTTAGACATTTTACTCTTACGTCCAAACCCTACAACAATCTCTGAATCTCCTCCAACGACGGCATGACACGCAGGGCACCTTTTCTTGTTGTAATGATGGATGCTGCTGCATTGGCAAATGTGAGCATTTCTTTTAACTGCTGTTTTGTAAGGTTATCTAAGCCATACTTTAATATATGGTGCAGGCAGCATGCCCCAAAGGTGTCTCCGGCACCGGTGGTTTCGATCGTGTTTTTCTGTAAAAATGCAGGAACTTCAACCAGCATATCCTTATAATAGGCTCTGCTTCCGTCCTTTCCCATGGATAAAAGGATGAGCGGGATCTGATAGGTCTGCTGCAGCATGTGGATCCCTTCGGTGTAATCTTCTTTCCCGGAAAACCACTGGATCTCATTGTCCGAAATTTTTAAGATATCACAGACGGATAAACCATATGCCATCTGCGTTCTTGCATCTTCCATGTCTTTCCAGAGCGGCTCCCTGATATTCGGATCAAAGGAAAGAATCGCGCCGTTTTCTTTTGCGACTTTAATTGCATGTCTTGTCGCACTTCTGACCGGTTCATTGGTCATGGATAGTGTGCCAAAAATGAAAGATTTTTGCATCTGCAATAATGTCATGCCTGACCTCATCCTCCCGGAGCATCATATCTGCACCCGGATTCCGGTAAAAGGAAAAATCGCGGTCGCCGTCCGGCTTTGTCTCAACAAACGCAAGCGTGGTGCGTACATCCTCATCTGTCAGAAGTCCGCTCACATCAATTCCGGCTGATTCCACGGCAGCACGAAGCTGTCTGCCAAAAATATCATTTCCGACTTTTCCTAAAAATGCGGTGCGATGACCTAACTTATTTAACATTGAAAGTACATTACACGGTGCCCCTCCCGGATTTGCCTCATAGACCGGGTTGCCCTGACCACTGGTGCCGTTTTCTGTAAAATCGATTAATAGCTCGCCGAGAGCGGCTACATCATATTGTTTGTTCATTTATGTGCTCCTTTCTGCTATGTTAAGCTAATGCAAAGTTCTGGTTTGGTTTGTTGGAACGTTGAGAGAACGGCACAGATTTAACGAAGGCACGCTCTCGCTGCCTGTCGCTCGCAGCGGATACTAAGTGAGCAAAATACGCTCACTAAGTACCGGCGGCTCCCCAGCACCTTCTTATAAATCCGTGCCGTTCTCTCAACTGCCTGCAGTCTGTGGCAGATTTCGCCCTGGCTTCTCGGTAGTGACTGACGAATATCTCCGCAAAAGGCGTGCCGCAAGGTAATGGCTGGCAAATTGAGCGAAGCCGGGGCTGCTTTTGTGACTTTGGTAGAAAATTAGAAAAACTTAGTATGCCTGTTAACACACAGTGTTGTGCCGCCACGGACGGCAGCCCAAGTCCTAATGTGCCCGGATGGCACATTTAGGACGCACACGTCACTCCGCCACACACCCCCGCAGGCATACTTAGCTTTTCTTATTTTCGGACATCGGAACAAAACACGCCCCGGCTTCGCTCAATTTGCCTTCACAGCACCTCCGGCATCCACCTTTCCATATATTTTCCTTACACTTCCTTAACGTACACCTGCCACGACTTATACTCATTCCCAAGCCGCGGAACCGGCAGCCCCGCATGCACAAGCTGTGCCCCTGTATAGTACTCCGGCTCAACAGAGTTCGGTGTCCCATTGATCCGCTGCCCATTTTCGCCACCGGTCTGCATTCCGACAACTTCCACCCGGTACTTTTTATCTTCGCCAAGTCCCCGCAACTTCACATACTCCGTCGCCGGATTACACTGCGTATCCAGCGTTACCACAGTAACCAGCGCCTCGCTTCCATCCGGCCTGCAATACTCCCACGCAGCATATTCTTTTTTCTGCCAGACATCTGTCAGCCTGTAATACCTGCCCTGCCGGATCAGCATCTCAAAACGGTGATAGTTTTTGATCTGCTCTCTGACCTGTTCCTTTTCTTCTTCCGTCAGCAGATTTAAGTCCAGTTCATAACCAAAACTGCCCGCCATGGCAACTGCTGCCCGTGTCGCAAGTTCTGTCATTCTTCCGGTCTGATGGTTCGGAACTGCCGACACATGGGAACCGACCGTGCAGGACGGATAGGCAA
>ENA-OQJG01000066-OQJG01000066.1-human-gut-metagenome-genome-assembly--contig:-NODE-66-length-17852-cov-3.913738_pt1 | contig 17852 bp, 15 predicted proteins | sample MGYA00242601_ERZ504767 | MGnify/ENA primary metagenome ERZ504767 (study PRJEB26092, sample SAMD00036362) | human gut metagenome | host: Homo sapiens | study: EMG produced TPA metagenomics assembly of... | reverse complement strand
CGGCTACCTGTTCGGCCAGTACAAGCGCATCCGCGACGAGTATTCCGGCGTGCTGACCGGCAAGGGCCTCGAATTCGGCGGCTCCCTGGCTCGCACCGAGGCTACCGGCTACGGCCTGTGCTACTACACCCAGGAAGCCCTGCGCGTCCTGAAGAACGATTCCTTCGAAGGCAAGACCGTCGTCATCTCCGGCTCCGGCAACGTGGCCATCTTCGCCACCGAGAAGGCCCAGGCCCTCGGCGCGAAGGTCGTCACCGCCTCCGATTCCAACGGCTACGTCTACGATCCGGACGGCATCAAGCTCGACATCGTCAAGGACATCAAGCTCGGCCACCGCGGCCGCATCAAGGAGTACGCGGAGCGTGTTCCGGGTGCCGAATACCACGAGGGCTGCAAGGGCGTGTGGACCGTGCCGTGCGACATCGCGCTGCCGTGCGCCACCCAGAACGAAATCGATGAGGAGTCCGCCAAGGCCCTCGTCGCCAACGGCTGCAAGGTCGTGTGCGAAGGCGCCAACATGCCGTCCACCCCGGAGGCAATCGCCGTCTATCAGGACAACGGCCTGCTGTACGGCCCGGCAAAAGCCGCCAACGCAGGTGGCGTGGCTGTGTCCGGCCTTGAGATGAGCCAGAACTCCTACCGCCTTTCCTGGACGTTCGAAGAGGTGGACAACAAGCTCAAGTCCATCATGGAGAACATCGTCGCCAATTCCCTGGCCGCCGCCAAGGAGTACGGCCATGAGGGCGATCTGATGCTCGGCGCCAACGCCGCCGGCTTCGTCAAGGTCGCCAACGCCATGGTCGCCCAGGGCGTGCTCTGATCGTCTTTCACAATCCGTTTCAACGGTCCGTGCGATTCGTTCGCACGGACCGTTTTCATATGCGTTACGGCATAACGCGCAACGCAGTATGACGATTGCATAAAAGCGACCGCATAATCGCGATTACATAAGAAAAGACGGCGCCTCCCGAAGTAGGGAAGCGCCGTCTTCTTATGTTGCACGAACGGCTTACGTTGCGCAAGCGCCGTACGAACGCTGTATGACGAATCGATCAGTCGTCGCCGAGCGTCACGTGGATGCCGCCGACCAGCGTGCTCACCACGTTGTACAGCAGCGTGAGAATCACCACCAGCACGGTGAACAGCACCACTTCGATGATGGAGAAGATGGTGACCGCGCTCAGCACGGTGCTCAGCGAAAGCACGTTGGCAAGGTCGAATCCGCCGGCGTCAAGACCGGTGGAGGACACGATCTGCGTCACCTGATCAAACACGCCGACCACGTTCAGCAGCAGCCACAGCAGCGTCACCGCGACGATCTGGATGATGCCTCCCGCGATGGAAAGCATGAACGCCACCTTGGCCGCGGACCATGCGTCGATGCGGGTCAGGGACAGGCTCATGCGGCGGGCGCGAGGCGCGCCACGACGCGCTTTTTCACGAACCTTCACACCGCCGGACGCGGCGGCCATGTTCTCATGCGCCTGAGACTGTTCCGTACCGCTCAACGGCTGGCTGGATGCGGAACGGGCCACGCGTGGGGCCTGCGCCCCTGCCTGCGCCTGATGGCTTTCATTGTTCTCGCTCATCGTTGCTCCTTGCAGAATCTTGCCTACTTCTAGCCGAGGCTACCAGTTTTTCGCAGACGATTCCCCGCCTGTGTCTCAGGCCTCTACATTCTCGCCATCGCCGGCATCGGAAGTGGCTTCCGTACCGGTTTCAGCGGAGTTTTCAGTAGTGGTTTCGGCTTGCGATTGCGCGGCTGCGTCGTTCTGGACTGCTCCGTTTTCCGCGGCGGCTTGCTCGGCGTCATCCTCGTCGGTCTCCTCGTTGCGTGCTATGGAGATGATTTCGTCGTTCTTGTCAGGCTTGGCGAGCGTCACACCCTGGGTGGTACGTCCGGTGCGCTTGACTTCGGCGACGTTGGAGCGGATGACCTTGCCGGACTTCATGATGGCCATGATCTGGTCGGATTCCTCCACGATCACGGCACCCACCAGGGAGCCACGGCCTTCGGCGAGCTGCACGGCCTTGACGCCGTAGCCGTTACGGCCCTGCAGACGGTATTCGCTGATAGCGGTGCGCTTGGCGAAGCCCTCGTTGGTGACCACGAGCAGATCCCTGTCGGAATCGCCCTGCACCACATCCATGGCCAAAAGCTCGTCGCCGTCGCGGAACTTCATGCCCTGCACACCGGCGGTCTGGCGGCCCATCGGGCGCAGCTGCTCGTCGTTGGCTTCGAACTTCAGGCTCATGCCCTGCTTGGAGACGAGGATGATGTCGTCGTCGGCGTTGCACAGCGCGGCACCGATCAGCTCGTCGGCGTTCTCGCCGTTCTCGTCGGTCATGAGTCGTACCGCGATCAGACCACCCTGACGCGGGGAGTCGTATTCGGCGAGCGCGGTCTTCTTGACCTTGCCGGAACGGGTGGCGAGCACCAAGTACTTGGCCACGTCGTAGTTCGGAATCGACAGCACGGTCTGGATCGTCTCGTCCGGGCCGAACTGCAGCAGGTTCGCCACGTGCTGTCCCTTGGAATCGCGGGAGCCTTCCGGCAGCTCGTATGCCTTCAGACGGTACACGCGGCCCTTGTTGGTGAAGAACAGCAGCCAGTTGTGCGTGCTGGTCAGGAAGAAGTGGTCCACCACGTCGTCCTCGCGCAGCTTGGCGCCCTTGATGCCCTTGCCGCCGCGGTGCTGCGCGCGGTATTCGTCGGCCTTGGTGCGCTTGATGAAACCGGAGTGGGTCACGGTGACGACCACGTTTTCTTCGGCGATCAGGTCTTCGACGTTCATCTCGCCGGAGTACGGCAGAATCTTGGTACGGCGTTCGTCGCCATACTTGGCGACGATTTCGTCCAGCTCGTCGCCGACGATCTTGCGCTGGCGTTCCGGCTTGGCGAGGATGTCGTTGTAGTCGGCGATCTTGCGCATGAGCTCGTTGTGCTCGTCGAGGATCTTCTGACGTTCCAGGGCGGCCAGTCGGCGCAGCTGCATGGCGAGGATGGCGTCGGCCTGCACCTCGTCCACGTCAAGCAGGTCCATAAGGCCCGTGCGGGCGGTCTCCGCGGACTCGGAGGCACGGATGAGGGCGATGACCTCATCGATCATGTCAAGGGCCTTCAGATAGCCCTGCAGGATGTGGTCGCGTTCCTCGGCCTCGCGCTTGAGGTAGGCGGTACGGCGTGCGATGACTTCGAGCTGGTGGTTTACCCAATGACGGATGAACGCATCCAGGGACAGCGTGCGCGGCACACCGTCGACCAGTGCCAGCATGTTCGCGCCGAAGGTCTGCTGCAGCTGGGAATGCTTGTACAGGTTGTTGAGCACGACCTTCGGCACGGCGTCGCGCTTGAGCACGAGCACGAGGCGCTGGCCAGTACGGCCGGAGGTTTCGTCGCGCATGTCGGCGATGCCTTGGATCTTGCCGTCGCGCACCGCTTCGCGGATGGACACGACCAGACGATCCGGGTTGACCTGGTACGGCAGTTCGGTGATCACGAGGCACATGCGGCCCTTGATCTCCTCGGTGTTCACCACGGCTCGCATGGTGATGAGGCCACGGCCGGTACGGTACGCCTGTTCGATGCCCTTATGGCCGAGAATCGTGGCGCCGGTAGGGAAGTCCGGTCCCTTGATGATGCGGATCAGGTTGTCGAGCAGTTCCTCACGGCTCGCGTCCGGATGGTCGAGCGCCCAATGCACGCCTTCTGCCACCTCGCGCATGTTGTGCGGAGGAATGTTGGTCGCCATGCCGACGGCGATGCCGGACGAGCCGTTGCACAGCAGGTTCGGGAAGCGGGCCGGCAGCACGGTTCGGCTCCTGCGTCTTGCCATCGTAGTTCGGCTAGGAAATCGACGGTGTCCTTGTCGATGTCGCGCACCATTTCCATGGCCAGCGGGGCCATACGGCATTCGGTGTAACGCATGGCGGCGGCCGGGTCGTCGCCGGGGGAGCCGAAGTTGCCCTGGCCGTCGACGAGCGTGTATCGCATCGACCACGACTGCGCCATACGCACCAACGTGTCGTAGATGGCGGAATCGCCGTGCGGATGGTACTTGCCCATGACTTCGCCGACGACGCGTGCGCACTTGGAGTAGCCGCGGTCGGGGCGGTAGCCGCCGTCGTACATCGCGTAGATCACGCGGCGGTGCACCGGCTTCATGCCGTCTCGCACGTCCGGAAGGGCACGATCGACGATGACGGACATGGCGTACGCCAGGTAGGATTCGCGCATTTCCTGCTGCAGATCCTTCTTCTGGACGCGTTCGCCGACCATCAGGCCATAATCGGTGTTGTCGGCCTCCTGCGGGCTCAACGGTTCCATGGAGCCGTCAGGCACGAACTGGCCGTCTTCGTTGCTGTTGTTTTCGTCTGCCAATTTCTAATCCTTGCTTTGAAGTCCTGCGAAACCCTACGCGTTTACGCGTCGATCCAGCTGACGTTGCGTGCGTTGCGCTGGATGAACAGACGACGTGGTTCGACTTCGTCGCCCATGAGCATGGAGAAGGTCTCGTCGGCCGCGGCCGCGTCTTCGATCTGCACCTGCTTCAGAATGCGATGGTCAGGATCCATGGTGGTCTCCCACAGTTCCTGGTAGCTCATCTCGCCCAGACCCTTGTAGCGCTGGATGCCTTCGCCCTTCGGCAGCTGGCGGCCGGCGGCCTTGCCTTCGGCGAGCACGCGGTCGCGTTCGGCGTCGGTGTACACGAAGTCGTGCGGGCCCTTGGTCCACTTGAGGCGGTACAGCGGCGGCATGGCCACGTACACGTAGCCGGCGGTGATCATCGGGCGCATGTAGCGGAAGAACAGCGTCAGGTTCAGGGTTGCGATATGCGCGCCGTCCACATCTGCATCGGCCATGATGATGACCTTGTGGTAGCGCACCTTGTTGAGGTCGAAGTCCTCGCCGTAGCCGCCGCCGACGGCGGTGATCAGCGATTCGATGGTGTCCGACTTCATCATGCGGTCCAGGCTTGCGCGCTCGGTGTTGAGGATCTTGCCTCGCAGAGGCAGGATGGCCTGCGTGATCGGGTTGCGTCCCTGGATGGCGGAGCCGCCTGCGGAATCACCCTCCACGATGAACAGCTCGCATTCTTCGGGGTTGTTGGACTGGCAGTCCTTGAGCTTGTCCGGCATGCCGGCCGATTCGAAGATCGACTTGCGGCGGGTGTTCTCACGTGCCTTCTTGGCGGCCAGGCGCGCACGGGAGGCCTCGATGGCCTTCTGGATGATGTTCTTGGCCTCGTTCGGGTGGGCGTCGAACCAGTCGCCGAGCTTGTCGGTCATGACGCGCTGCACGAAGGTCTTCGCTTCGGAGTTGCCGAGCTTGGTCTTGGTCTGGCCTTCGAACTGCGGGTTGGTGAGCTTGACGGACACGACGGCGGTCAGGCCTTCGCGCACGTCGTCGCCGGACAGGTTCTCGTCCTTGTCCTTGAGGATGTTCTTCTCGCGGGCGTAGCGGTTGACCAGCGAGGTCAGCGCGGCGCGGAAGCCTTCCTCATGGGTGCCGCCTTCGGTGGTGGTGGAGATGGTGTTGGCGAAGGTGTGCACGGCTTCGGATACGCGATGGTCCACTGCATGGCGATTTCCGCGAGATGCCGATCTTCAGGTCCTCGGCCTCGAAGTCGATGACGTCCGGTTCGACCGGGGTGCCTTGCGGGACTTCGACCAGGTAGTCGACGTAGTCCTTGATGCCGTCGTTGTACTGGTAGGTGACGGTCTGGAACTTGTCTTCGGTTTCGGATTCCTCGCCGGAAACCTCGTCGCCGGCCTGGTCGGGCTCGCGCAGGTCGGTCAGGGAGATCTTCAGGCCCTTGTTCAGGAACGCCATCTGCTGGAAGCGGTTGCGCAGGATCTCGAAATCGTAGGTGGTGGTTTCGAAGATCTTGCCATCGGCCCAGAAGGTCACGGAAGTGCCGGTGGACTCGCCTTCCTCCATCGGCTTGCCCTTGAGCAGACGCGCGGTCGGCTTCTGGTCGATGTAGGTCTGGGTCCAGTGGAAGCCCTGACGGCGCACTTCGATGTCCACACGGGTGGACAGCGCGTTCACCACGGAGATGCCCACGCCGTGCAGGCCGCCGGAGACCGCGTAACCGCCGCCACCGAACTTGCCGCCAGCGTGCAGCTTGGTCATCACGGTTTCGACACCGGAGATGCCTTCGCCCGGCACTTCGTCGACCGGGATGCCTCGGCCGTCGTCCACCACGCGCACGCCGCCGTCCGGCAGAATCGTCACTTCGATGTGCGACGCGTAGCCGGCAAGCGCCTCGTCGACGGAGTTGTCGACGATCTCATACACCAGATGGTGCAGGCCGCGAGGGCCGGTGGAGCCGATATACATGCCCGGGCGGATACGCACCGCCTCAAGGCCTTCCAGCACCCTCAGATCGGACGCGTCGTAGTGTTCCGGAGACAGCGAATCGTCAAGTTGCGCATCTTCGAGCTGGTCGTTCTGGATCTGATCCTGAATCTGATCTTCCTGCGTGTTTTCAGCTGATTCGTTCAGCGAATCCGCATCAAGGTCTGCCACAGAGATTCCTTCCTGCATTTTTCCCGCCATCAAGGGTCATTTCCGCAGGTGATACCACCTAGAACGCAAATAAAGGCCCCTTCTAGGCGTTTACATACACTGCTGGATATTCTACTCATGGAGGGGGACAGCGCGCTATAGACATTTGTCCTTGGAATTCAACGGTTTCCAACGGCTTCGGCATGGTTCCGAACGCGTCCGACAAGCCGGAAAACCTCCGTAAACCCCGTCGCAACGGCCTGTTTCACGCGCGCCACAATCGATCTCTCCTGTCAGAGAGGTCGATTGTAAGTCGACTTCGCAATAGCCCTCAGTAGCGAATCTTCCTTGAGATACGCCCACGGCTGAACCCTTGGCTCTGCGGGCCGGTGACCCTCACCTCATTGATGGTCAGACCTTCGAGTTTCCTGCGGATGGTGTCCGTCAGCAACGGCGTCATATACGACAGGGTGGTGGTCCAGGCCGGGCTGTCGCAACGTATCGTCAGCACGCCGTCTCGCAGGCTGGCGGGGTAGGAGTGCTTCGCGTTCTCCACGCCCACCACCTGGTCCCAATGGTCGCGCATCTGCGCCATTTTGAGGTGGGGTATCCATGCGCCGTTCGATGCCAGCAGATTGAACAGGCTGCCGACGGTTTCCGGATCGCGTCCGGGTTTGCCGAAGCTTTCCCACGCCTTGCGCGCGCGTTCCTCGCGTTCCTTGAGCCGCCCGGCACGGTCGCTGATGCGGTCGAACACTTCGGCCGGCAGTTTGCGTTGGTCGAGGTTCAGCAGTTCGCAGATTGGTGGTTTCGGCATTAGGATTCGGCCTCGATTCCTTGCGATTGCGCGCCACGTCCGGCGGCAAGCATGGCCGCCATCGCCGCGATATCGCCGTCCGTCTCCTGCGATTGCGCACGCAGCGCGGCAACGTCGATGACATGCGCCTCGCCTTGCGGAATATCGCTTGCCGCGGCGACGGTGATCAGCACCTGGTCCTGCCGTCGCGCGAAGTCGAGGATCTGCCCGCGACGGGACTCGTCGAGCTGGGCGAACACATCGTCGAGTATCACGATCGGCTTGACGTCGCGCTGCGCCGAAACCACTTCGTACAGCGCCATTTTCAAGGCCAACGCCATTGTCCACATCTCGCCGTTCGAAGCGAATTCGCGGGCTGGCATGTCGTTGAGCCGCAATGTCAGATCATCGCGCTGCGGTCCGATCAGATTCTGCCCACGGGCCACTTCGCCGGGGTAGATGCGTTGGAAATGACGGCTGATTTCCGCGGCCGGCTCGTCGAACAGAAGCACCTCGTCGAAGGACGGCTCATACACCAGGTCGGCCTGTTCCTCTTCGCCCGCCAACGAAGCATAGATGCGGGTGAACGGCTCGCGCAGCAGTCCGATCACATCGTTCCGGTCCTTGGTCAATTGCACGCCGAGGGCGATGAATTGGCCGGTCCACACTTCCAGACCGCTCAGCACGGCCTGACGCCCGTATTCGGGATCGATGCCGGAGCCGTCAGACAGCTGTTTGAGCAATGCGGCACGCTGTTTGGCAACGTGCGTGAACTGTTGCAACGACTGCGCATAACGGGGCAACAGCAGCGAAGCCGCCTGGTTGAGGAAGTTCCTTCGGGTGGCCGGATCGCCAGACACCAACCGCTGGTCTTCAGGGGTAAAGGACACGGAGGGGACCAAACCCACGATATCCCTCATATATTGCGATTTTCCGCCGTCCACGCGCGCCCTGTTGGCGCCTCGCGCGGCGATGGTGATCTCATATGTGCGCTGTTCGCCCGCATCTTCGACGTTGGCCCGGACAGTGGCGGAAGGGTGGCCTTTTTCGACCAGCGGCAGCGATGACGAGGTGCGGTGGCTGGAGCCGGTGGACAGCACTTCCACGGCTTCCACGATATTGGTTTTCCCTAGGCCGTTCGAGCCTTGGAGAATGTTGATTCCCGGTTCGAAATCAAGCACGCAATGGTCCCATGACCGGTAATGGTCGAGCGCGAGACGGGAGATATGCATGAAAACCGGAATTCCTTGAAGGTGATGGCATGGTGGCCCGGACGGGAACTTGCCGTCCGGGCCACAGGTGGAACGAAATCAGTTGTTGAAGCGCATCGGAACGAGCAGGTAACGGTAGTCCATGGATTCGTCGGAATCCGCTTCCTGCTGGCCGTTGAATTCCACGGGCTTGACCGCGGTGGTCATCTTCATGCGCACGAACGGCTCGCTGATGGCGCTCAGGCCGTCGACCAGATAGGAGGGGTTGAACGCCACGGTGATGTCCTCGCCGTCCATGTCGATGTCGAGAATCTCCTTCGCCTGTGCTTCGTCGGCGGTGCCGGCCGACAGCGTCAGCTCCTGGCCGGAGAAGACCATGCGGATCGGGGCGTTGCGTTCGGCGACCAGCGAAACGCGCTTGATGGCGTCGATGAGGGCCTGCTTGTTGATGACGGCATGAATCGGGTATTCATCGGCATACAGGCGGTCAACGGCCGGGAATTCGCCGTCGATGAGCTGGGAGGTGGACACGCGGCCGGCGTTCTCGAAGCCCAGCAGGGACGGGTTGTCCGCATCGAAATCGATGGTGACGTTCTGATGCTCGTCCAGCGAACGCGCCATGTCGCGCAGCAGCGAGCCACGGACCAAAGCGGTGGTGCTGATGGTCGCATCCTCCGGCGTCCAGGTGAAGCTGGAACGGGCCAGACGGAAACGGTCGGTGGAGCTCATGATGACCTTGTCGCCCTGGAACTGGACGCGGATGCCGGTGAGCACCGGACGGTTCTCCTCACGGGAGACCGCGACGGACGCCTGGTTGACGGCCTGAGCGAAGGTGGGGGAGTCCACCTGACCCAGTTTCGTCGGCACCACGGGCAGATCCGGATATTCGCTTTCCGGCATGAGCTGCATGGTGAAGGTCGACTTGCCCGACGTGATGGTCATCGTGGAACCATCAGTGGAAAGATAGGTTTTCGCAGCGGGCAGCGACTTGGTGATGTCGGCAAGCAGTTTGCCCAGCACCAGAACGCTACCGGCCTCGTCCACGCCGGCTTCGATGTGGTGGCGTGCGGAAATGGCGTAGTTGAAGGCAGAAAGCTGGAGTGTGCCGTCAATGGCTTCCAGACGGATGCCCGCCAGAATCGGGGTTGCGGGACGTGCGTCGATGACACGTGTGGTCCATGCCACGGCATCGGCAAGAGCTTGGGAATTGACTTCGACTTTCATGGGGTATTCCTCGTTTCGTTCGATTCACATGCCATTCTAGCGATAAGAGCAGCGACGACGAAAGCGTGGGGAATTCCCCGCATTACGAGAATGACGATGAAAGTAAGAAAAACGTACTTTCGTAATAATAAGCCCTGTGGATAGTGTGGATAAGCTCGCGTAGCCCAAGTGCAGCAACGCTTCAGTGCGAGACGTCACCTGTGGATAACTTCTGAGTCGAATGTGGATAAGAGCATGGGTTATCCACAGGCTCATGGCCGCGCAAAACTTATCCACAATTCACTGTGAATAATCCACGAGCCATCCACTGCCGTTTTCCGTGTTTCCAACGGCTTTTCCACAGACCTTTCCCCGAAATGTGGATATGTATGTGGAAAACTCGATGTACAAGAAATTCTGTCCGGGCGTGTCATGCGGATAGTAAAAAGGCTGGTAAATAATTTACCAGCCTAAGGAAAACCGTTGGAAATACGCCGTTTGCTGCGGTTGCTTCCGTTACTTGTCGTTGGAACGCTGCTTGAGCTGCAGAGTCAACTCGGTCACGTAGTTGTAGATCTCCTGCTTCTCCTGCATCTCGTCGTTGATGCGCGTATACGCGTGCATCACGGTGGTGTGGTCCTTGCCGCCGAAGACCAGGCCGATGTCGTTGAGGCTCATGCTGGTCAGCTCGCGTACCAGATACATGGCGATCTGGCGTGCCAGCGCGATCTTCTTGGTACGCGAACGGCCGACGATGTCGTCGAACGTCAAATAGAAGTACTTGGCCACCTGCGTGATGATGTCCGCGGGCTTGATTTCTACGTCGGTGGTGAAGAAGTCCTGCAAAGTCTGCTCCGCAAGGGCTTTGGTGACCGGCTGGTTGCTCAGCGACGCCATGGCGGTCACACGGTTCAGCGCGCCTTCCAGCTCGCGGATGTTCTCGGTGAACCGTTCCGCGATCAGGTTGAACACGTCGTTGGGAATATTGGAGCCGTTCATGGTGGCGATCATGCGCAGAATGGCGATTCGCGTCTCCAGATCCGGCGGTTTGACGTCCACGGTCAGGCCCGATTCGAAGCGGGAGATCAGACGTTCGTTGAAGCCCTGCAGGTCCTTCGGCGGCACATCGGAGGCGATCACGATGCGCTTGTTGGCCTGATGCAGGGTGTTGAACGTGTGGAAGAACTGCTCAAGGGTCGCGTCCTTGCCGCTCAGGAACTGGATATCGTCGATGAGCAGCACGTCGACCTCGCGGTAGCGGCGGTTGAATTCCTTGATCTGGCCGGAACTTTGGTTCGTATCGGCCAGAGCCTCGATGAATTCGTTGGTGAATTCCTCACTGGTGACGTAGCGGACCTTCAGATTGGGGTCCTTGACCAGCGCGTAGTTGCCGATGGCGTTCAGCAAATGGGTTTTGCCCAGGCCGGAGCCGCCGTAGATACACAACGGATTGAAATCATGGCCGGAGCCCTCCGCCACGGCCAGCGCCACGGTACGTGCGAAACGGTTGGAATCGCCGGGCACGAAGGTGTCGAAGGTGGCGTTCTTGTTCAAATGCGTTTCGGGGTCGAGCAGCGGCCTGTTCTGGCCGCTCTGGAAATGGTCCTGTTCCGGCGGCATCGTCGCGGGAATCGGCAACTGGCCCTGCATCGTCTCGTTCGCAGGGGACTTCGCCGGCGATTTCGCGGGGGAGAAGCGCGGATAGGTTTCCTCCGGCTGTTCCTCCGTTTTCGGCTTCATTTCAACGATTTTGAAGGCGGGGAAGATGTCCTGTTCAGCGGATTCGCGCAACGCCTCCATCAACGGCTTGTTCAATTCGGTCTGCAAAGCCTGCTGAGCCGCCTCACTGGGCACGCACAGCATGATGGTCGGACCCCACATGCCTTCGGGATAGACGTTCTCCAGCCAGCTTTTGTCACGTACGGACAGCGACGGATTCTGGTGCAGCAGGGCCAAAGCGTCGGACCACACCCCACGAGCCTGCTCGAGAGGATCTGTTGTCGTGTTATCAGCCACGGATAATCCTTTCTCGACAGACGTACCACTGATGTGCAACTGTATATTTGTACTCTCTTTTCCCCGAGTTATCCACCGGCGTGCGTGTTGAAAAGATTGAAATGTGAATAACATTGTTGTAGTTTGTGGATAACTTTTGTGGGGGAATTCGGCGGAATCGCAACGATTATGTGGATTGTTTTATGCGGGGAATCCCCATGAAAATGTGAGAAAAATGGACGACGCGACAATCTGTTCAGGGGTCAGAGTAATTTAGTAGAGCTTGACTCACTGACCGAGCGTGCCTTGGCATGGCTAAAAACACCGGGAGCATTAATTATGAAGAGGACATTCCAGCCGAACAACCGCCGTCGCCACATGAAGCACGGTTTCCGTCAGCGCATGCGCACCCGCGCAGGCCGCGCTCTGATCAACCGTCGCCGCGCCAAGGGCCGCAAGTCCCTCGCTGCCTGATTTTTAGTGGCATAGAGCGGTGGAACGGCTGAAAAGCCATCGCGATTTTGTTGCGGTGCTCAAACGCCGTCGTAGGGTATCGCGAGAAGACATCGTCGTGCATTATCTGATGCACGACGATGTCGTAACGGGCGATACAGCGACGGTGCAAGGCCGCCGTGTCGGCTTGGCCGTTTCCAAAGCTGTTGGCAACGCGGTCACGCGCAACGCCGTGAAAAGGCGTTTCCGTGTGCTTGCACGAAAGTACGAATCACTATTACCTGAATCCTGCGATATCGTGTTGCGTGCCAAGCCAAGTGCCGCACGTGCCGATTTCCTGTCGCTTGAGCAGCAGATGGCATCGTGTTTCGAAGCGGTGAAACGTAAAACCGCTTCCCGGCAATGAGCAAGGGACATCATCGCAATTGGATGGTGCGGCTCATCCGCTGGTATCAGAAACATATTTCCGCCCATACCGCACCTCGGTGCCGGTATTATCCCAGCTGCTCCAATTATGCGATTCAGGCGATTGAACGATTTGGCTGCCTTAAAGGTGGTCTTCTTGCGTTATTACGCCTTCTTCGTTGCAACCAGTGGAACCGTGGAGGAATCGACGACGTTCCACAGCTCTATTCCTTGTTTTACAGATGTTCGTGGTCGAAGGCACACGAGGAGCCTCGTCTCACGCCTCTGGATGTAGATGAACCTATAGGCGATAAGGAGAATGGCCTGTAATGAATCAAGATCAATTCCTCCTCGATAGTGGTTTCTGGGGCTGGCTGTACAAGCTCCTGTACCCCGTCGAGTGGCTCATGACGCAGATTATGGCCGGATTCCACCGATTCATGGTGATGCTGGGCATGAACGAGATCGGTTTCTCGTGGGTCATGTCCATCGTGTTCCTGGTGATTGTGGTCCAGGCGTGCGTGTTCCCGCTGTTCTACAAGTCCATGAAGGGCATGCGCAAGATGCAGGCCCAGATGGCCGTTTTGCAGCCCAAGATGCAGCGCATCCAAAACAAGTACAAGGGCAAGAACGATCCCGCCAGCAAAGAGGCTTTGCAACGCGAGATGATGAAGCTCTACCAGGACAACGACGCGAACCCGATGGGCGGCTGCACATCGATGCTGCCTATGTTCGTGCAGGGTCCTGTGTTCATGTGCATGTTCTACACCCTGTCGGCCATTCCATACATCGCCCGTGGCAAGTTCAGGAACGGTTCCGGCCTCGGCGCCTTCGACATCGCCACCGCCAAGCAGTTCACCTCCACCAACGTGTTCGGCGTGAACGTGGCCGAGAACTTCACCACCGCCGACATCCACGGCAAGATCATCATCGGCATCTTCGTGGCGTTGATGTGCTTCTGCCTGTGGCTCATGCAGTACAACAGCATGAAGCGCAACATGGCCCAGAGCGCTGCGAACAAGCAGACTGAAATGATGCAGAAGATGATGCTGTGGATGTTCCCGATCATGTACATCTTCTCCGGCGTCGCCATGCCGTTCGCAGTGCTGGTGTACTGGCTGACCAACAACATCTGCAACCTGCTGCGTTCCGTCTGGCAGATCCACGTCTTCCCGACTCCGGGATCCCCGGCCGCCGAAGCGAAGGAAAAGCGCGACCACGCCCACGAGAACGCCCGCCGCGCCAAGGCCGGTCTGCCGTCCCTCGAAGAGGAGGAGCTGCAGAAAGCCAAGAAGGCCGCGGAGGCGAAGGAAAAGAACGGCTTCCAGCGTCAGCAGCCAAGCCGCAAAAAGAAGAAGAAATAACATCAAGTGTGTGTCCTGTGTTTCACGTGAAACGCAGGACACACCGCTTTTGTATCGGGCGAATCGCCCATATGATACAACCCAATCAGTAGACTTTCAGTAGACTTGAAATAATACGAACCCCGCTCAAAGGAGTAAAACACCATGGCGCAGGATGCTGAGAAAACCATCGATCAGCTCAATGACGAAGCTGACATCGCTGCCGATTACCTTGAAGGATTGCTTGACATCGTCGACTACGAGGGCGATATCGAAATGGGCGTGCGCAACAACCGTCCGACCGTGCAGATCGTTGCCGACGACGACACCGACATCAAACATCTGATCGGACGCAACGGCGAAGTCGTGGACGCCCTGCAGCAGCTCACCCGACTCGCCGTACAGCAGAAGACCGGCGAGCGGTCCCACCTCATCGTGGACGTGGACGGCTATCTGAAGCGCAAGCGCCAGCGCCTGCACGACCTTGCGCTGGATGCCATCGACGAGGCGCGCGAGACTGGCGAGCCGGTGGACCTGAAGCCGATGAACTCCTTCGAACGCAAGATCATCCATGATGTGGTGCGCGAGGAAGGCATGAAGTCTCGGTCCCATGGCGAAGAACCGCATCGTTACGTCACGGTGTACGTCAAGGCTTCCGCAGTCGATGACGCCGACGAGATCGACGAAGCCTGAAATAGTTTCACGTGAAACATGAAGCGTCGCGAGTTTCTCGCGGCGCTTTTTTGATGCCTGTAGATTAGGATGGTGTGCATGAGTGATGTGAATGACGAATTGGATGGGTCGCCGATTCTTGAGGAAGTGCTTGGCGATGCATTGGGCAAGTTGAAGGTGTTTCACGTGAAACTTGCTGCGGAAGGAGAGCCGCGCGGGCTGATAGGGCCACGCGATGTCGGTATTATTTGGGAACGGCATATTCTGAACTCCGCGGCCATCGTACCGTTCATCCGTGAAGCAACGGCCAAGAGGCAATTCAAGACGGTGGCGGATATCGGCAGTGGTGGAGGATTCCCCGGTATCGTGGCGGCCGCCTGCCTGCCGGACCACCAGTTCACCTTGGTGGAACCGATGGAACGCCGTATCGAATGGCTTCATGAGTGCGTTGACGAAATGGGATTGGACAATGTCTCGATAGTGCGCTCCCGAGCCAACGCCGTAATCGAAGCCGTCCGCGGTTCGAACGGTGGCCGGAAGGGCAGGGGAGAGGATGCCGTCGATCTCGACGGAAATCCCATCCCGGTCAGGCATCCGTTTGCCGTGGTGACCTGCCGTGCGGTCGCGCCGATGACCAAACTATCCGGATGGACGCTGCCGTTGCTGGACAAAGGCGGACGGCTGGTCGCCTTGAAAGGACGATCCGCGCAGGAGGAAATCGTCAAGGCCACCAAAGAGATCTCCAAAAACGGCGGTATCCATCCCCGCGTGGTGGAGGCCGAGGTCGGTCCGGGTCTGGAACCGACGCATGTGCTGATGGTGGACAAGCGATAAGTTATCCACAAAATCGCGTGAGTTATCCACAGTATCCACAATCGCGGAAATGTGTTACGAAGCATCTTGAAGAAGCTTGGAATTGCAACGATTGTTCTGTGAATAACTTTTGGGTGGTCGGATGAGTTATCCACCAACTATCCACCGTTGTTCACAATGGTGCACATGGCCGTGAACAGGTGAAAAATCTGTCCACCCAAATGATGAAACTTGATTGTTGAATATGTATAGGAAGGCTAGTTCATGACTGGACCTGAAGAACCAGACAATTTGACGTCGATGGAATCCGCCACGGAAACCATCAAGCGAATCTTCGAAGGCTCGACATCCCCCGTAGGCGCGCAAATCGCTGATGAATCGACGCGATACAAGGCATTGGAGCATGCGGTCTGCCCGAAGCCGGCCCAAACGCGCCTGATCGCAGTCGCCAACCAGAAAGGTGGCGTCGGCAAAACCACATCCGCGGTGAACCTGTCCGCGGCCTTGGCCCGTTTCGGATGCAAGGTCCTGCTTATTGATATGGATCCGCAGGGCAATGCCTCCACGGCATTGGGTGCCCCGCACGCCTCCGGTCAGCCTTCGGTGTATGACGTCATCGAAGGACGCAAGCGCATCGCGGAAGTCAAGTGCACGTGCCCTGATTTCGACAACCTTGACGTGGTCCCCGCATCCATCGATTTGAGTGGCGCCGAACTTGAGGTCGCCGACATGGCGGATCGCAACTCGCTGCTGAAGAACGCGGTGGACGAGTTCCTCGCCACCAGCGAAGAGCATTACGATTACGTGATCATCGACTGCCCGCCGAGCCTGGGTCTGCTGGTGATCAATGCCATGTGCGCCGTGCACGAAATGCTGATTCCGATTCAGGCCGAGTATTACGCCTTGGAAGGTTTGGGCCAGCTCATCAACACCATCGGACTGGTGCAGGAACATTACAATCCGTCGCTGCTGGTCTCCACGATGCTCATCACCATGTACGACAAGCGCACGCTGCTGAGCCGCGAAGTGCATGGGGAAGTGAAGAAGCACTATCCGACAATCGTGCTCGACACCACCATTCCGCGCACGGTGAAGATTTCCGAAGCGCCAAGCTTCAACCAAAGCGTGATCGCATACGACCCCAAGGGCATGGGCGCGATCGCGTACTGCGAAGCCGCGCTGGAACTTTCGCGTCGTTCCGATACGGTGCTGCAGGCAATCGATGCAAGAAGGAATGAGAACTGATCATGGCAACTAAGTCGCGTTTGGGTAAAGGTCTTGGCGCACTGTTTCCTTCTCTTCCGGGGGAGCCGCAGCATCAGGAGCATGCGGCGCCTGCCGCTGCCGCCAAAGAAGTCAAGGCTTCCAAGACTGATGAGCATGTGGAATCCAAGAGCGCGTCCGCTACCGCACAGGCATCGGTGAACGCCGTGCAGGGGATGAAGCATGCTGTTTCACGTGAAACAACCAAGAAAAACCAGCATCGTCGTGCCAGCATGCCGTCGATTTCGTTGAACGAAAGCGCGCATCCCGCGGACATGTTCTTCGGCTCCACCTCTCAGCCAGCTTCCGAACAGGGCGAGCGGCAGGGGAGTGTTTCACGTGAAACCACGCCGACCGAACATAAGAAGGACGAACCGGAACTACTTCCCGTGCAGGGTGGATATCTGGTTGAACTGCGTTTGAGCGACGTCGGTCCCAATCTGCATCAGCCACGTACCATTTTCGATGAAGACGACCTGCGCGAGCTAGCCGAATCCATCAAGGAAGTCGGCGTACTGCAGCCAATCGTCGTACGCAAGCGTCCGCAATCGCAAATCGAAGCCGCCCGCAGGGAAGCCGCAGCCAAACCGGCCGAACCGCACAACATGTTCGACGGGCGCATGGATAGCATGTACGAGCTCATCATGGGCGAACGTCGTTGGCGCGCATCGCAGATCGCCGGCCTGAAAACGATTCCGGCCATCGTCAAAACCACCGCCGATGACGACATGCTACGTGACGCACTGCTGGAAAACCTGCATCGCGTCGCGCTGAATCCACTGGAAGAGGCGGCTGCCTACCAGCAGATGATCGACGATTTCGGCCTGACGCAGGCCCAACTGTCCAAGTCGGTGTCAAAATCCCGTCCGCAAATCGCCAACACCTTGCGATTGCTCAACCTGCCGGCCGCCGTGCAAAAGAGGTCGCATCCGGACTGCTGTCCGCGGGCCACGCGCGTGCGCTGCTGGGACTGCCGACGGAAGCGGATATGGAACAGCTGGCCACGCGCATCATCGCCGAGGGACTGTCCGTACGTAGCACCGAGGAAATCGTGTCGATGAAGGCCGCCGAAAGCGACCAGCCCAAGAAGCCGAAGGCCAGCAAGCTCAATCCGTGGGCTGGTACCCCCGTTCACGGTTGGTCTGGAGCAGCGTTTCGGCACCAAGGTCTCCATCAAGGGATCGAAG
>ENA-OQJG01000064-OQJG01000064.1-human-gut-metagenome-genome-assembly--contig:-NODE-64-length-17986-cov-2.982530_pt1 | contig 17986 bp, 28 predicted proteins | sample MGYA00242601_ERZ504767 | MGnify/ENA primary metagenome ERZ504767 (study PRJEB26092, sample SAMD00036362) | human gut metagenome | host: Homo sapiens | study: EMG produced TPA metagenomics assembly of... | reverse complement strand
AAGTACCAAGCTCTATCGTGATACCATGAGTTACTCAGATGTTGAGAAAATAGCAGATGCTCTTGGCTGTGATGTCAGGATCGTTGATCGGGAGACTGGAAAAACTATTCTAATTTTCCAGGCAACACAAAAAGGAAGATGCTCTTTTGTCATCTTCCTTTTACATTTATTGCTTATTTCTATTTTTCTTTCTCTTTTCCTTATTTCCAGGACATCTGCAGCTCTCTTTTTTGCGCAACACAATCCGAAAGATACAAATTTATCAACGTCTGATATGGAATCCCGGAACTCTCCGACTGCGCTTTAAAAATAATCGATCACATCCCCATCAAGATTTATTGTTACCTGTTTTTTAATCCTCTTTGAATTACGGGTTTTTCCTCGGATTCAAATTCTTAATATCGTATTCTTCTCGCATTTCTACCACCCTTCCTGATATATCTTTTTCTCACTCTTTGTTGCTTCTCTTGCAGAAATTAAACGAATAACATTATCATCATCACGATAACAATGACTTACAATGCATATTTTCGTTGATTTAATTGCGCCAATGATGAGAAATCTGTCTTCATAAAGCGAATGGTCTGGATCATCAAACAGGATAGCGTTTTCGTCTCCAAAGACTTCTACTGCTTCCTCGAAAGATAAGCCATGCTTTTTCTTATTAATTTTATTCTTATTTTCATCCCATTCAAATCTTATGTTTTTCATAATTATATTATAATTATTTTATAATTATTTGTCAAGCTAATTTTCAAAACTTGATAAATAATTTTCCCTTTCAAATTTTTGTTGCGACGTCGCAATTATTCTACTTTATTCGGCGCCATGAACCGATTATAAAACTCTGTCAATGCTCCAGGCTCTTTACTGTTTCCGATCCCGTGCTCCTGGACATATTGTTTCATTTCAAGAATCGTTTCATGCGGGATCAAAAACTCATCTTCCGGCGTGTCGTTTTTCAAATTATCAAATGCTTTCTGCAGTGCAGAGTGATAATCCGCATCTGTCATCCAGATAGAATTTTCTTCCAATCCGCCATGTTCATGATCCAGGTTAAAATATTTTTCACTGATAAACCTGGTCTTTCCTTCCGGTTTTACTTTCACCGGTGTGGTATCGGTCACATGCACCATGATCTGTTTCACATATGTGTTTCCTACATGGTCTACCACGGTTAAATTCTCGGATGTGGCAAAATCATGCTGCAGATTTGTAAATTCTTCTGCCTGATAGTCTGGTATCGTAAAAGATGTAAAAACCTCTGGATCACTCGGTGCCGGATTGGTTCCCGGTAAAATCGGACTTCCATCTTCCCGGTCGGTTGCCGTTGCATGACTTAAGATTTCTTCTTCCGTGATAAAACCACTCTGTGCCTGCTCTAAGGTATAATAGAGATCCTGTGCCTGAATCCACGGGCAGTCGTCCCAGACAGCATAAAGTGTGATCTCTCCACCATCTTCTGTCACAAGGTTCCGAGCAATATCCCCGGCTTTCCACTGTGGGATAAAGGTGTCTTTGCCATCTTCTAAGGACCATCCCATAAATACGGATGTGTAGACTTTTTTCTTTGGCTCCTCGGCTTTCTTATTTTCCTCGTTGTCTTCTTCCTCTAAGTCATCCAGATCATCTGTCACTTCTGTCTCTTCGACATCCTCCGGATCTTCGGTATCCTCCATATCTTCCGTTTCTTCCTCTTCATATCCATCCATCATTGCCTTTGGAATCACTCCGGCAATCACATCCTCTGTCACGTTTTGTCCATCCAGTGTATATTTCACATAGGCTGCTGTTCCGTCTGCATTCCATACATCCGGCAGCGTTACATCTTCATCATACGTTGCTTCAATATCATCGATATGTCCGGCTCCGCCGTTCGGATCAAAATGGATCGTATATTTGTTTGCCTCTGCATTGGCTGTCATCGTGACGTTTCCGGCTGGCATCGTAAATACAAACTTCTTAGCATCCACGGTCTGCTCCCCACCGGATCCGCCTTTATAATTTCCTTTCCAGTTTAACCAGTGATAGCCTTCTTTTACTGCCGCATCGATGGTAACGCTCTGTCCATAGCGGTACGATCCGCCTCCGGTCGTCTTTTCAATGCCGGTTCCGGCATTTAATGTTACATTATATAAATGTCTTTCATAATAATAATCAATGACCATCTTTCCATCTGCAGTTACCGCTTTCGTCTGTGTTTTCGGGCTGTCAAAACCGGTGTATGTCTTTACTGCAGGCGTTATTCTACTTCCGATCTGTGCTTTTTTCGTCTCTGTTTCGGCAAGTTCGTAATTTTTATCATCATGTGTGGAAGCAATGCCGGTTGTTTTCTGTTTCCAGTGATGAACGGTATAAACAGCTTCATCCAACACTCCGGTAAGAGTTAAGGTCATGTTATAAGCAGGCATGCTTCTCTCATAGGCATAGGTCTTATCATTTACCATGTCCGATGTTACCTTGCGGTCTGTGGAGACATTCGTTTTTTCATTGAGGTCTATCCATTTACTGAACACGTAGCCGGTGTTAAAGGTCGGTACTGCTGAAATAATTCCATTATATGGAATCTCAACAGAACCTACATAGTAATCGCCTGCTAACAATTTCTGATCTGCTAATACCGTAAGTGAAGTGTAATACCGCCCACTTGGGTTAAATCTTTGTATATCAATATTCTTTCCGGCAGTCTTATCCATCTTTACTGTAAACCGATACATCGGAACTGCCTGAGACGATAATGGTTCTGTTTTTTTCTCAATTCCGGTGCTAAAAGACTGTGACCGGAGTTTTCCGACAACCTCATACTGGTTTTTAAAAACTTTCTTTCCTGAATTTTCCTTTACGCTACATGAAATCGTATAGCCAACATAACTGCCATCTGCCTTGTTATCATAACCGGATAAAGTCAGTGTATGTTTGGCTGCATCATATTTAAGCTCTTTTGCAGTCCCATAAACAAGTTTTTTTTCTTAGGATTTTTTACACCTTTATCAAGCACTGTAAATATTGTTTCACCTTTTATCGGAGTCAATGCATCATCCAATGTAACTACCAGTTTTCCATCATAATAACCGGTATCCGGCTGGTCTGTTTTACCTGTATACCTCCTGTTACAGTTGCAGATACTGCACTGGTTACCGTTGTATCCTGATTTGAAATAAGATCATAATCCGCTACATCCACCGCAAGCCCGACAACAAATAATGTCGACCAGGATGAATCGGATGCTTCCGCACGGAATTTATTTGTTGCAAATCCCGGATGTGCACCATCATCCTTATTCATGCTGAAATCTGTTAACATACCACGGACAGAAGATAACTTAGAACTCAGCTGCGTGTCTCCATGATAGAAATAAGAATGTCCGATCAGTCCACTGTTTGAATATGCCAACTTGTCATTTTTATTCTTGTCTTTATTAACCCGATCATATAACTCAAGTCCAAAAGACTTCTGTTCTGTCGCGTTGCTTTTTACAATTCCTGAATTGGTTCCAAGCAGTAATAATTCTCCGCTTACTTCGGAATCTTCATTTATATACTGATTTGTCTTACAGTCTCCAAGATCAAGGTTCATAGTTACCGGATTTCTTGTCCATTTACTGTTTTCCTGCTGATAATTAAAATGGGAACCGACTTTTAAAGAAACAGCCCTGACATTTGCTTTGCTGTTTTTCTCGATTACGATCAGCTGCCATGCGGCACTGCTCTCCCCCGAATGTGTACCCTTGCTTGTATTACTTTTTTCTGTTGATTCTACATAAGGGATATTTGCAACACCGTATTTACCATAACCATATTTCTGGACGGTTGCCGTTACATCTGTATACATACAGGAAAATGTATATTCTTTTGTTCCCAGATGTGGTTCACGCATATCAACTGCAGCATAGGAAGCATTTACTTTCTTTGTAAAAGCACCCTTGTCTGTTGAACCGGCAAAATAGATTGCCTTATTTGCAGCTTTTTTTACAAGATCCGTATTATTTTTTCCCTGTACGGATGTTTCCCAGACAAGATATGCTGCTTCTATTCTTGTAGCACCTGCTGTTTTTTTCAGACTTGCAATAGAACTGTTTACAATTTTGTCCTTACCAATGGTATCTACCGTTGCCTTAAAATCAGTATTCTTCACCATCTCATTATAATTATTATTTTCATAATAACCATAAAACCCGAAAAAGTTCGCATCTCCGGTATAATTGATGCTGTACTGACCGATCAGATCCGTCACGATCTGTGTTTCTTTATTGATATTTACATTTACATCCGCTTTTACAGTAAACGGCCGGAGTAAAAAAATACTGCTGATCACGAGTGTGAACAGCAGCTAGCATTTTTCCTCCTTTATTCAGTTTTCTTTGTTCTTTCATAGTTCTCCTTTCATGTTTCATCATTCTTTTCTATCAAAACAATAGAATGCACGCTTCTGCGAACATCCTACTGTCATGAATGAATTTAGATTATTTGTTAATCTCCTGCACTCTGTGTATACCAGCAGGTTGTTCCCTTATCTGTCACTGTACATTTCCAAGAATATTTGCAAAATCCATCGGCAGACTTCAATGTTAATGTTGCTGTGCCATAACCAACACCTGCAATTTCACCATTGTCATGCACTTTAATGATACTTTCATCACTGCTGGTAAGTGTAAAGTTTTTATCTGCAGCATTTAATGGTAATACATCTCTTGTCGACATAACTTGACGCCAATCATACCTGTTCTCTTCGAATCTGGTTTCCAGATCAGGATCCTGCTTTTTCAGATTCGTATACATATCAAACTGGAACGCTGTCACAAGTTTTCTAACTGTTACCGTGTAAGTTGCAGATACGCTCTTATCAGCCTTGGATGTTACCGTAATCACTGCGGTACCCGCTTTTTTCGGTGTGACTTTACCGGTGGAAGAAACAGATGCAACGCTCTTGTTACTTGATTTATAAGTAACTTCCCTGCTCTTTAAACCGGTCATGCTTTTAATTTTGATCTGTGCGGTACCGTATTTCTTTTTATTTGAAATCAGCATCTTTGCACAGACTACATAATATTTACGTCCCATATCCGGCTCTGCAATATCCATTCTTGCAGAATCCGCAATGTCCTTTGCATCAAATACTGCATCCGGCATACCATCAACTACCTGTGGCATCTCATCAAAACTTTTTTCCGGTGCAAGTGTTACGCTTGTTTCATCAAGAACGATCTTTTTCTTTCCGGTTGGTGTATAGTTTGTGTTGATCGTGTCCGGATTCTTTACCGTCACTTTAAACTTTGCGACTGTCCTTTTTATTTACCACGGATGTTACTGTGATCGTTGCAGTTCCGGCTTTCTTTGCAGTTACCTTTCCTTTGGATGAAACTGTTGCTACTTTTTTATTGCTGGATGCAAATTTAACACCCTTTCTGCTGATCCCTTTGTAGGATTTTACTTTGACCGTGGCTGTCTTTCCGACTGCGATCGTTGCTTTCTTTTTCTCCAGTGTGATCTTGGCGTTCTGTTTCTTTTTGTTGACGGTAACTTTGATCGTGCCTTTTACTTTGGCATTGTAAATGGATGTTACCGTGATCTTACAGGTTCCTTTTTCTTCGCAGTGATGACACCCTTATTTGTTACTGTCGCAACTGCATTGTTACTGGATTTATAAGTCAGCTCTTTTGACGGTTTGAAGTTTATCTTATCCCCATAAGCGTTTGTTCCGCTTGTCTGAATGTAATCCCCATTCTGCCACATGCCATCGATCGTGAACTTTACATATTCACCTGCATACAAGGTTACTTTGCTGCCAGCCTTGCCGTTGATCTTGAAATCGATCCGATTGGCTGCCTTTGCCGATACTTCCTCCGGCTGTGGTACTACGATGCTGCTGATGCACATGATAAGTGCAAGCATCAGTACAACTGCTTTTTTCCATCCTTTTTCTTTCTCTTCATAACTACCTCCTGTTTTATCTTTTAACATTGTTCCATGTTGTTTTCCCTGATATTTCTATACTTATAGTATACACCTTTTTCTCTTAAATTCCAAGGCAGTGAGCAATAAAAATTGTCACTGCCGTAAATAAAAATACTTCCACAAATATAAATGTTCCCATCCCAATAATCAGGATATTTAATATCCTGTTTTTTCTTATCTTTTTCATCTTTTTCCTTAATTCCAGACTGCATAATAAGCTGCATCCTGTGTCATCGTCATATTCTGATCCAGAGCATTTCCCTCTGCATCTGCCCATCCTGTAAATGTTTTTCCTTCTGCCACTGGATCTTTAGGAACCGGAACCATATCATCTGCAAAAACTGTGTAACGCTTATAACAGTCTGTATCTGTGTTCGTCAGATAATAACTTACCTGGCACGTTTCCAAAACTTCTTCCTGAAGTTTATTTACAACCGCTGTCCTGTCATATGACACGGTTCCCGGTTTTCCATTGGGGTGTTTAAATTCCTCTGTCACACTTACGGATAACAACTGCTTCTCTTTATCCGCTGCATTTACTTTTAACCGGATATTCGAATCAGAATCAATCGCATATGCAAGCGTTTCTAAAAAATCAGCTTCCAGCTGATTCTTATCTGCAATATCATATTCTTTGTCAGCAGATTTTCCGCTGTCTCTTCTGCAGCAGACGGTAAATTGCTTTTTAATTCCATGCTCCGGTTCATTCTTCCCGATACCGCCATGATCGTTAAAAAGATCACTCCGGCAATACAGGTTGTGACAATCGCCCTGATGATTAATTTCATTTGTGCCCCTTTCTACATGACCGGAACATGGATCACTACGGTTGTTTTCCGATTACCGGAATCCACTGCTTTTACCGTAAAAGAATACTTTCCGGCTGATGAAAACGTGATCGTTCCGGATGCCTGATTCATCTGGTCTGTCAGTTCGTTTCCATCTTTATCACAAAACTTTAAAAGTTTTACCGCAAGCTCCTGTCCGTTATAGTCATGTGCTTTTACATAATCTGCTACATTCACTGTTCCCGGTGCAAGACTGCCGCTTCCATGGTATTCAATCACCGGCGCATCTTTTGCGATTTCTGTCTGATACGCACCATAGTCTACATAAGCATTGTAATCCGTCCCATCCGTATTCATATGCGCTGCTATGATCTTTACGATTCCACGGTTTCCATCCGAATCTGTTACTGCAGAAAATATAATCGTAAGGATGCATATCGTTACCGCAACAGTGACCAGCAGACCGCCGTGTTCTTTCATGATCTCTTTCATGTCATTCTCCTAACCACACAAACCGTTAAAAAATGTCTCTATCATCTGTTTAAAATATCCGGCATATACACCATATGCCATGGCAAGTGCTATGACGGACACCGCTCCGGTCTGTACGCTTCCTCCAAGTTCTTTTACAATCTCTTCCATTTCATACACCATCCTTAAAATGCTGTTGCAGCCATATATACGCTGATCATAAACGTGAGAACCGCCAACGCCGAAACCGACTCTAAGATCATTTCACCAATCTGTTCTATAAACTCTTCCATTACCGCGCGATCCCCCTTGTCATATGCGTTTTCTCAATGCCAAAAACCGGCATCTTATAATCATAAGACAGTATTACATCTGCTGATACTGTCTCCCCCTCTGCATTCGCAGAAGGCGTTACGGTCAGTGTATACCCTGCTGACTGCGCCTGCGAAATACAGCTGCTTATCACATCCCGGTTAAAATCACTGTTTTCAATCTCTGCTATCACATCCGCTTTGTATTCCTTTGCCGCTACCGTCTGTGCTGATGCAGTTAATAATGCGGCTGCACCAAATACACAGAGCAGATAAAAAAACAATGTTGTAAATGCACTGATTATATTTTTCATCTACATCCCTCCCGCCTCTGACAGCATTTCAAATAAAAACATCATGCCAACGACCAGATCTCCCAGCAACTTGATGGATGCACCAAAAACCGGATACAAATATAACATCTTAACCTGGAAAGCCGAACTTTTATTCCGGCGTTCTGCAGCACGGTTTCTCATTTCCTGGACCTGTACTAAAAGGTTCTGGATCTGCACCTTTGCATCTCCGGTACCGGATTCTGAAATCGCATACAGCATTTTCATGCAGCTGGTTGTTTCCGGAATATCGAAATTTTTACAAAAATCTGTGTAGGAACTCAATGCTTTCGGCTGTTCTTTCAAACGCTGCAGTAATGCATTTATTTCCGGAACCAGGATCTTTGGTGCACCATCTAACGATTTCGCGATTGAAACCTGCACATTGCTGTGCTGCATTAATAATGCCATCTGCATCAGCCACTCCGGGAATGCCGCATAAAGTTCTTCGGATACCACACGTCTTGCAATATTCCTGCCAAATCTACGCTGCTGTGACATGGCTTTTTCATAACAGCGCAGCACATATTCTTCGTCCCTGCCGCTTTCTTCTTTTAACCAGTTCCTGGTCAATGTCTTTTCTGATCTTGCATATACATAGATCATCCATAAAAGAAGTCCAAAAGATGTGACCTGTACCAGACCTGTTGTAAGCACATTGTAAGGGGCTTCCATGTTAAGGATACCCGGAAGTGCATTTAACATATATAAAGTTCCGGCACATAAGGCTGTAGCCACAACAATGGATACCACATTGTTTGTATGTGCTTTTTTCTTTTCTCCCTGAAGCAGGTAACCTCTGCGTTTCCATAATTCCACATCATTTAATAACAGGGAAATGGAATCATCCGCCTCTCCACCATATTCCTCTGCACTGATCAAAAGTTCATGCAGTGTTTTTATCTTGCGGCACTCGTATTCTTTTTCCACGATGTCTAAGGATTCCCTTAAAACACTTTTTTCACTGTAGGAATGTCCCGCTTCAAGATGTCCGATTGATTCATCCATAATATCCCGCATATGTCCCGGTTCAAATGTCTCTCTTGCCTCTTTTAAGGCAGATAATACTTTTCCTGTTTTTTGGAACGCATATAACATCTGCTCCATGTAAGTGGCAGCATCTGCAAAACGTTTCTGTTCATACATTTTTTTATAAGTGTCAAGGATAAATGCCGGAAGTGCCAAAAACATGGCGATCAGCACAATGACAAGCAGTTTCCATTTCAGTTGAAACAGTAAGCCGATCACTCCCATTCCGGCAATACATGCACCAATGACAAATAAATGCGTTTTCCAGGAAAAATGATATCCGTATGTATAAACCTCTTTTGCAAGGTTTCCCGGATTTAAAAGCAACAGATTTTTCGCCACACGGTTTTCTTTTTTGATCTGCTTTCTCTCTTTTTTCTCTTTTATCCGTGTCTTTTTCAATCCTGCCACTATCTGCCCTCCTTCCGGTATCTGTAAAAACTTTCACAAAAGAACGGTTCTTGTATTCCAGCACGTTCTAATTTCAAAAGAATATCTTTCGGTATCTCCTCTGAAACAAGTTCCCCATCCTCTACCAGCATATAAATTCTGTTTTCATGATCTTCCCTGGCATAAAAACAAAGCTGATCTAAATATCTTCTGATCTCTCCATCCTGTGTATTTTCTTTCCGGATCAGAAGTCCAAGATTTACATAACGGTAAATCCTGTTTTCCATACGTCTCGCATCATTTACATTATTCATCATGCTCTGGATACGGTCTGGCAGCTTCCTCACATCATCCAGATGGATCGTTGTAAATCCATTGACACCAGTACTCCACTGTTCCAACAGTGATGTCACTTCCGTTGACCTTGCCTCTGACAAAACCAGATAAGCCGGATTCTGTCTTAAACACGCCTTGATCGCATCCGTATAGGAAAAGTTATCCTTTACACGAAGCTCTACGGCATCCGCTCCGGCATTAATTTCCGGATAATGGATCTCTAAGGAATCCTCGATCGTGATCACACGGCTTTCTTTCGGAATAAACTGCATAAAAAACTTTGCTGTTTCCGTTTTTCCAGCTCCGGGTTCCCCGCCAAATACAAAGTTCATACCCGCCCTCACACAGTTTAAAAGCAGATGCAGCACCTTTTCTTCACAAAAACCGCTGTTTAACATCCCGTTAATCGTATTACGCACCAGACACGGAGATCTGCGGATACAGACGCTTGTCCCGGTTGCCGCCACAGAATCATGGATGATACTGATACGAAGTTCTTTCGTATCTGCCTCTAACACCTTATTTGCATTGTTAAACTGTGCATCCACACAATTTGCAATGTTATGTGTAAAGGCATCTAAAAAGTTTTCTGTAACTTTTTCTTCCGCTTCTTTTGCTCTGTATTTACCCTTTTTAAGATCCGTGATCCACAGGGCAGAACCGTTATAATCCACATCCGTAACATCCGGCTGCATTAAAAAATCCCAGAACACACCAAACTGTTCCGGGCTTGGTTCAAACATTTCACTCAAATTTAATTTCCCCTCCTTTTAAAAGTTACAGGCAGCATGTAAATGTCAAAGACCAACCGAACATTTGCCGCCGCCTGTTTTTTTACTCCGGCCACTTTACTTATCAGCCTAATGCATTCATCTTTGTAAAGAAATTCGTGAATGCTGTTTTGAACTGCTCCAAAGCAATTCCGCCTTCCGTTGGATTGCAAATGAACAAGATCAATACTGTAATTGCAATAATCACTGCACCTCTTTTTACTGCACCACCATATTCTTTCATAAACTCTTCCATGGGAATCTTCCTCCTTTCATCGTTACTCGATTCTCCTGCAGGTGAAATCTGTATGGGATTAATTAATCCCTTATAAACACAGGAATGCTTTATCACATCGTTGTTCCTTCCAAAAGGTTATATATCAATTCATAGCGGCACATAACAAGGAAAGGAATTGTCTCTTTCAGACTGCAATATAAAGAAAATCTTTCTCTTGCTTCCTGAAATGCACAATCAATTTTGTACTGTGGCAGATTTGATCTTTCTGCATGTCTTCTCCAGGCATTGTATTCTTCCTGGAGCGATCCGTTTTGTTCTTCAAATATTTTCAGATCATCCATCATACTTACTCCTGCTACACCTCTTCGTATTTTTTCATAGCATCTTTCATAAAAAAGCATAATTTCAAATGGTATTCTGTTTTTTAAATGGCACCATATAGAAAACGTACTTCTTGTTTCCTCAAAAATGCAGTCTGTCTCATATGACATTTTCCCTTTTCGTTCTGCTTTCTGCCGCCACACTACATATTTTTCCCACACATCTCCATTTTCCAATTCAAAACGTTTTACCCGATTCTTTTCTACGTCTTTCCATTTCTGTATCCTGCTGGTCAGCGATGCTTTATTCTCCATCATATTATAAATTTCAAACAGTTCCGGGTATTTCATTACCAGCCATAAATGTGCCTTTTCAATTCCTTCACTTTCAAAAGCACCTTTTAAAATACATTTAAAAACATAGTCTGTCAGGAAATGCGAAATTTCTATTATAAACTTTGGATCTTGTACATTTCCACGACATATTGCAGATATAAAATATTCCTGCCTTATCAGAAGTGCCGTTGCATGATCTATTAACATTCTTCTATTTCTGTCAGCAGCCCGTTGCACTTTCTTGACTTTATAGCAATGAATAAATAGAATAGTTATTGATACTATGTATATAATTGCAACTACTAACAAAAGAGTCATCACCTCGTAACATTCCAACAATATATAATCTTCCTGTGCTTATAAGGGACAAATTTGCGTCCCTTATTTTTTTAGCAGCGTTCTATAACCGCACACTGCCAAGAGCCTGTCAGCCCCATCACGGTCTTCTCCTCTTTCTTTCGTGACTGTTACGTTTTATCCCCGTCAATGGGGCTTTCTGAAAGTCCTGCATTTCATACTTCCACCCGCACAAGTCCATTTAGTTATCAAGGTTCAACAAAGATCAATAAAGGGAAACATCTGTTCAGATTGAACTTTTCTTAGAAATGCCGTAGAATAAATTCGTTAGTTTTTTTGCGGCATTTCTTATGAAATGTTTCCCGGAAGCCTTGTGATTGCCGTCACAGGGCTTCTTTTTTCTGACTCCCGTTTCCAGGAGCCGATTGTCTGCATTGCTTTGATGCTACGGTCGTGGAGCTGCCGTGCAGACAGGTTGTTATTTCTTGTTCATGTTTTTTAAATGCTCCTTTAACACTGTCATATTTGTTTTACAATCTGCAAAATGACGATATCCAGAATCAAGAAGATAATATTCTTCTGTTTCACTTTCTTCTTTCGTCCATTCTATATAGTACGGATAATTCTTTACCACGATTGCATAGCCATCCGGCAGATCATAGCGATAAAATGTTTCTTCTGTGCACTCATTTCTACACCAAATGTTCCAGGACTTATAACTGTTTATAAACTCTTCTCTCTGCGCCATGTTCTTCATGACAGGAAGTTCCGGCTGTGTTATAACAGATTCTTTATCTTCGATCCATCCGCATCTTCCATTGCAGTCTATCTCACAGTCAGCACAGCATTCTACTGTTTCGCCACAGCCACAGCACACACAGGTTCCGCTTGGACTTTTACCAGTAATGCAGCCTCTCTCATACGGCGGTACCTTTTTCTCCGGCGTTGGTTGCGACGTCGCAACAGACTTTTTCTTTTTCGATGTCTGCTCTTTTAACGACTTTTTATAATTTCTGATCTGCGATACTGTCATATCAGAAGTAACTCTGCGGCGTTCCTGTTCCTTTAACGGAAGCATTTCTACTAACTGAGAGTAGGAATATTTTTCATATCTGTCATCGATCCACATCTTTCTGGAATCCGCATCATCTTTTGAACAAAATTCATTCCATACCGAGATCACACGCGATACTGCAGATTTATCCATATGAAAGTTCTTTTCAATACACTCATAGAAATTGTCGTATCCTAATTCTTCATGGTATCCGCACAGCTCCATCTCATGAAGATGAAACCCTAAACTTATGTATCTTTTTTTGACATCCGCTATGTCCTGTTTCACATAGTTAAATGAAGCAACTGCAAGTTCATTTACTTCATCCCCGCAATAATCAGCGCCAAATACTATGCCTGTTGTTAAATCCATATCATCACCGCCCATAATTCGTATTCATCCCATGTCTACAAAAACACATACAATGTAAACAATATCATATCAGCAATAATTGCTGCTCCTATCGCCACGCGCCCATCTTTACTAATCAAACCAGCAATAATTCCAATAACAAAATTAACAATTATTGCCATGATCGTAATAGTTAAAAATACTCATCTCATCACCCATCTCCGACAACCATGTGATCACAACTACAGTTACCACACCGTAATGACCAGCTTCCTTCCTACCACCAGCCTATGTTCCAGGATCTTGCAAATTCGACTGCCTCAACTTCTTCTTTTGGAATCGTGTATGTTTTGTCCTGGTACCTAAATCTGTAATATTCTCTATGATTTTCTATGTGTCTTATAAAGAAAACTGACGACATGCTTTTATACAACTGGTCAGAATACAAAATCAATTCAACATCCTTGCAGCTACGCAATTTAAACAATATCTGATATTTGTATTTCTGTCCTGCATTTTGCTCTGACAAACCACGTACAGATAAAATAACTGGCCAACCAGGCAATACTATTGGATACACGATAATTACAAACACGATGCTTACTGCAATAATAATAAATTCTCTCATATAAAGAAGTTCCTCCCATGTCTATAGGGAACGACACAAATCAAGCAATGCAAGATTAACAATAAGTAATGCTCCTACCGCTACAACTTCTACATGTCCAATGACAGCGCTGGCTATTAAACAAAGACCTAATACTCCGATCATCAGACCAACAATCAATATTACCGTTAAGCAAACTAAACAAGCTAAACGCTTCATTTTACTCTCTCCTCTCCGACAGCCATGTGATCACAGCCGCTGTCACCACATCCTCCGGTTCCCATGAATCGGATATCTCACGTTCTGTTCCCTGGAGCTGTTCATGTTCCCATCCGGATAATTGTTTTGCAGCATTTTGAAGCTCTTCATAAATAGATTCCGGAATGGAGATTGTTATCTCTCGCTTGTTGTCCCGATCCATGTTGTCACCTGCTTTCTAATATCATTGACACTTACTCAACCTTTTTCTTCTCTTTGACTGCGTCTTTCTTTTTAAATAAATACGCATATTCACCATTTTTCCCATCCCGAAACATCCTTGCCACATCCTCTGTACTCTTTCCAAATAAAGTCCAAATCAGTTGATCGGAAGTTACAGGATTCTCTTCATCAAAGACAATGTTGTTCATAAATTTTACCTCCTTTAGTCTGGAATATCCTTGTATTTAATATTAATACTGATTCCAACCATATCTGCTAACTTATAAAGTTCTCCCAATTTGATACTGGTAGGATTCTGCAGCTTATTTCGTAAAGTCCGTTCCGACATCCCGGCTTTCCTGCTTGCAATATCTGTTGACATATTATTGCGACGCAAACCACCTACAATCATTCCAGCAACAAAGTCACAACGTGCACTTTCCTTGTCTTCACACAGTTTTGTCTTTGGCAATACAAACACCCCTTTCCGCTATTGCGACGTCGCAACCTATCCACTACTCATCTACACTTCCTAGCAAATTATCCGGTGTAATATGAAGCTTTTCACAAACTTCCACAAATTTCTGTAGAGATGGTTTATAATATCCTCTTTCCATTTTGGAATAATTTTGATAATTCATCTCCAGGAAAGCAGCCATCTCTACCTGCTTCTTATGATGTTCCAGTCTATATTTCTTTAAATTTGCAGGAATATTTTTTACTGAATATTTCATTGTATGTCTCCTATAATTACTTAGTTTTATTCTTATCATCTTCCCAGAAGAAACATACAGACACACCAAAATAATCTGCCAAGATAATTAATTTATCTAATTTCGGCTTATAACGTCCTTTTTTCCAATCAGAGAAAGTTGAATCTGCTATCCCTGTTTCTTGAGAAACCTGATGTGTTGTTTTATTGCTTCTCTGAAGTAATTCCAAAAATCTTTCGTACATCTTCCACCTCCTTTAAGAAAATCAAAATAAATACATTGCTTTTTATTCAAAAAACAATTATTATAAGAAATATTAACTATTTTATTAAATAAAAGCCGAAATGTTTCCGTATTTTCTGGTTTTCCGTATCTATATTTTATAATATATTACGGTTTTTTTAATTTGTCAACTTATTTTTCGGTTTTTTAATTTCAAAGGAGATTGCTATGTACGAAATATTTGAAAAGCTACTAACAGAAAAAAAAATTAAACCTATTGACGTATCAAGAGCAACTGGTATATCAGCTTCAACACTTTCAGATTGGAAAAAAGGAAAAAGTACCCCAAAAGACTGATAAACTTCAAAAAATTAGCCGACTACTTCAATATTTCTCTCGAATATTTGACAACTGGGAAAGAAAAAGATAATAATTTAGACTCTAATTTTGATAATGAAATTATGCAGATAGCAAAAAAAATTGCTAATAATAAAAATTTATTTACACTTTTTAATATTGCACAAAATGCTACTCCAAAAGCTATAAACAATGCTACAAATGAACTAAAAATGACAATTCAATCTGAAAATCAACTAGATTCCACAACCTTATACACATACACACCAGATGACTCAGATGACCCAAATGAACAAAATATTTTAGACGTTATAGCCGATAACATTGAAAAATATTCCCATTCTGACATTTCCATGTACTACACCCCTTTTCATGTTCCAACACTTGCTGAATTAAGGGAAATAGCAGACGATCTTCATATTTCTATTAATAATCTGCTCTGTCCTGAACCATTTAGTCCCAATGAAATAAAATCAAATTACTTTTTCTGTCAATTACAACAAAATGACATATCTGCACATTTTATTGCCGGAAATGAAAGCAAAATTGTTTTGTCCCAAAATGGCATGCATTATATTATACCTTCTAATCTTTATGATACTTTTTATTCTTCATTAGACGATTTTTTTTCTTTAAATGTCAAAACATTGATTTTACACGCAGAGAAAAAATATTACTCGCTTAGTGATGCCATTTATTATTGTTCTTTGCATAAGAATTAATTATATAATCAAGAGAGGTATTCATCATGACAAAGAAGAGAAAAGGCGAACTGCCCAGCGGAAATATACGTAAAAAAGTTTATGACCATTCCGAACTTTGCTTCGATGAACACGGGAATCCTATTATTGATCCAAAACAGGGCGACAAAGAAATTAAAAATATATATCCGTTACTGGAGAAACTGTCGCAGAAGCAAACCAGTTAAAAGCTCAGATCATGGCAAATAAGCAGCTTATGAAGCGTCCTCTTAATCTGACTTTATACGAAGCTATCGACAAATATATCCAATCCTCTGATGCCATACTCTCACCCGCAACAATACGCGGTTACCGTACCATACAGCGCAATGCTTTTTAAGAGCATCATGTATTGTAAACTCTCCCAGCTTTCCACAGAACTTTTTACGTGATGCCGTTAATGCTGAATCCAAACGAACCACCGGAAAGAAAAATCCACGACAGATAAAGGCAAAAACTGTTATTAACGAATACGGTCTTATCACTGCCGTTATTAATACTTATGCTCCAGCTCTTGACTGTACTGTAAAGCTCCCACAGATCGAGCATAATCAGCATGAAATTTCTACTCCGGACGTAATTTACCAGATTGTAAAAGATACACCGATCGAACTTCCTGTTCTGCTTGCTATGTGGTTATCTTTAACTGAATCAGAAATTCTTGGACTTACAAAATCAAAATCCATCTCCTCTGATGGCTGCTATATTACAATAAAAGAAGTGATTGTAAAAGACGAGTACAATAATGCTGTCGTAAAAAATAAAGGAAAACAGCCAACCAGAGATCGTACACTGCGACTGCCAGAATATCTGAAACAGTTGATTGACAAAGTAGAAACAGATCAGCTTGTAACCTTATCTGGAACAGCTTTATCAAACGTTTTAACGCCTTATTACAAAGCAGGCATTCCACACATGACTTTCCATGATCTTCGGCATGTAAACGCATCCGTCATGGCGATCCTCCGTATTCCGGATAAATACGCCCAGGAACGCGGAGGATGGAAAACTGATCATATCATGAAAAGTACCTATATGCAGACATTCTCCAGTGAACGTACTGCAATAGACAACCAGATTGATCAATATATGCAGGATACCCTTTTTAAAAATGCTTCTGAACAGAAAAAAGAACAGAAATATCATCATTGGCTGGAGTTATTTGATCTTAAAGATACCAAAACAAACCAAAAACAGTTCTTAAAATTCTGTGATGATAATCATATCAATCTATAAAAGTATTCCACAAAACATTCCACGTTTCTGCAAACATGTTGGTTTTTCAATACTTGTAAGATTATTTCAGCGGGTTCGATTCCCGTTGTCTGCTCTCTTTTATTTTTCATAGAAGTTCTTATTTTCCCTTGTGACACATTGACAATATAATATATTTACCCAGGCAGCCGGTGGACGGTTGCGCCTGCTCCTCCGAGTCTTGATATAGGAGGACGGCAATATGGTTACATACTCAGACTTATTTACATTTGTTATCATGATATGTGCGATCATTACGCTTGTTAGAGATAATAGGCAAAAAAACAACCCCTATTTCTTTTGCGAAATCTCATATACCTGCACAATTTTCTCCAGATCCTCCACAAGCCCCTCTTTTGACAATACCCTCTTCGCCTGCATGCCGTAGCTTATCGCCGCCTGTACATTTTCCAGACGGTCATCAAAAAACAAACATTCAGATGGATTTAACTCATATTTCTCGCAGAGTGCCGCATAAATCGCCGGATCCGGTTTTGCTTTGTGCACCATATAGGACACGATCAGTCCGTCAATATCATTCATGAAATCCGCGTATTCTGTATGCTTTTTAAATATTCTTCTGAATAGTTTGATAACAGATATATCCCATATCCCGTGGATTTTACAATTTGTGTACAAGTTCCCAGACTGCAGGTCTTGCTACGGGCATATACTCTCATGCCCGATAACCAGCGG
>ENA-OQJG01000060-OQJG01000060.1-human-gut-metagenome-genome-assembly--contig:-NODE-60-length-18151-cov-3.079893_pt1 | contig 18151 bp, 21 predicted proteins | sample MGYA00242601_ERZ504767 | MGnify/ENA primary metagenome ERZ504767 (study PRJEB26092, sample SAMD00036362) | human gut metagenome | host: Homo sapiens | study: EMG produced TPA metagenomics assembly of... | reverse complement strand
AGCTGACAGACCTTGTTTTATTATATTTTTGTAACTGTTCAGTACCTTCACAGCTGCGCAAGACTCTCAATAGCCTTGTCATCAAGAATAACCTTTGCATGCTCCATAAGAAAAGCCCTTTTGTCAGCCCCTGCAATGATATCATCTGCATACTCATCTGCTATGACAGACATCTTTTCAAGCTCATGCTCATCATAGCCCGATAAATCCATGCTCATAAAGTACTCTCCCTCAAACTTAAAAAGCTGTGAGAATGGCATTGGCAGTCCTTTAATCATCTTTGCAAATCTGACAGCCACATCAAATTTTTCAAAAATGAACATTACAACAGACACCATATCCTGCTTTTTTGCAGTTGTCCTGCCTTTTTTATTTTTCTCATTCTCTGCAGCCTCGGCCGGCAGCGAATTAAGCAGTCCATTAACGATATCTTTAAGATGCTCCATCATGCCCTCAGTAGCAGGATGTTCAGAAAATGTCAGAGAAAGTGTGTGATCCGCCAAAAAATCTGCTCTCACAGTCTTGATTCCCGAATTAAAATCAGTTCCAAACTCTTCTGAAGCCATGTCAAATATCTGGTTCATGAATTCCTGGGTGCGCTCGCCATTGCTCATAATTTCATCCATTGTATATCCCAGATCATATATTTCTTCTTCTGAAATAACACATTTTATAGTGTGTTCACCTATTCTTGAAAACTCCATAACAAGCTTCACCTACTTTCTTTTTAGCTTTTGTCTGATACGGGATAGTGCATTGTCAATTGATTTGTCTGATTTTCCAAGCATATGCGCTATCGATGTATAATTATTTCCTTCCAGATACAATTGTAGCACTTTTTTCTCCATATTACTCAGTTTATTCCACAATTGTTCCTTAAATTCCTTAAATTTTTCCTTCTCTATGAGAAGCTGCTCAGGACTTGCAATATCATCTTGCAACATTTCCTCAAACTCTGTACCATCACTGTCACTCTGCGAAAAGGATATATATGTGTTAAGCGGCATATGTTTCTTTCGGTTTGAAGCCTCAAGCGCCGAGCTAAGCTGCCTTGTGATGCATAGCTGTGCAAAACTGTAGAAAGATGCTTCCTTGTCGCTCTTATAGTCTCTGACCGCTTTAAACAGGCCAATCATGCCCTCCTGAATAAGGTCATCATTCTCACCGCCTATCAGGTAGAGTGCATTCGTCTTTTTACGCACAAGCGGCTTATACTTTTCCAATATATAGTCCATGATTTCATTGTTGTCACCATGGTCATTTTTGTCATTATGAATCCTCATAATAAGCTCTTCATCCGTATATGCGCTGTAATCTTCCACTATATGCTTCCTATTCTATAAATATACAATTCATAATATACACCACTCATCCGCGACATGTAATCTACTTTCCACTCTTAAGTCTCTGTCTGACTATCTCATATGCAAGCACGCCTGTCGCAACTGATGCGTTCAGTGAGTCAATATCGCCCACCATAGGAATAGAAGCTGTCATATCACAATTTTCCTTTACAAGCTTGCTGACTCCGTCACCCTCATTGCCTATTACAAGACCTATAGGACCTGTGAGGTTTAAGTCATACATGGTAGTGCCACCCATATCAGCACATACAAACCACATGCCCTTTTCCTTAAGCTCCTTTATGGTATTTGAGATATTGGTAACCTTGGCAACAGGTGTATAGTTTATCGCACCTGCAGACGTCTTTGCCACTGTAGGGGTAAGTCCCACTGCACGCCTTTTTGGTATGATGATGCCATGTGCACCCGCCTGATTTGCGGTACGGATTATTGCGCCAAGATTGTGTGGATCCTCTATACCGTCAAGTATGATGATAAAAGGCGGCTCGCCCTTCCTTTCGGCATTTTCCAGTATGTCCGAAACCTCGGCATACTCATATGCTGCTGAAACTGCAATGACACCCTGATGCTTGCCTGTCTCAGACATCTGATCAAGTCTTTCCTTTGCAACATAGTTTATGATTGCATCATGCTTTCTGGCCTCTCTTGTGATTGACTTTATTGGTCCGTCCTGACAGCCGTCAAGCACAAAAAGCTTGTCTATTGTCTTTCCCGAACGGAAAGCCTCTAGCACAGCATTTCTGCCCTCTATATAATTCTCATGAAATTTTTCTTTATTGTTGTTATCCATATTTTCCTCTTATTTTGTGCTATATTTCAATTCCTAAAAGCTCCACTCCAAGCTTAGTGAGTGAAACAACCCTCTCAAAATCATCCTTCAGATAAAGATAGCCCATGACCGCCTCAAGCCCTGTAGCTTTCCTGTAATCAGCCATTGTAGCGTTTTTTGCCATGGAAGGTGACTTGGCATTGCGCCCCCTGTGATACACATCACTCTCCTCCTCTGTCAGATGAGGTAAAAGTGCCTCTATCATGAGAGCCTGCGTATGTGCCTTTACTATATTACTTGTGTGCTTATGAAGCAGATTTGCCTTTGTATTGCCTTTTCCCACCACAACTGAGCGGATGACAATATCAAATATGCCATCACCGATATATGCAAGTGTAAGCGGCGAGTATGTCCTTATATCAACGTCCTTTATTCCAAACTGTTCCTTAATATATGAGTCTATCTTCATACTATACAAGCTCCCATTTTACTCCCTCTCTGGTATCCTTTATGGCAACCCCCTTTGCCAGAAGCTCATCTCTTATGGCATCGGCTGTCGCAAAATCCTTTGCCTTTTTAGCGGCTGCACGCTCTGCAATTTTATCATTGATAAATGCCTCAAGCTCACTGTCTACAGATGACGCTGCCTCAAGTAAGGCCTTTCCTGATTCCCTAAGTCCCAGATCAAGTACCTGCTCAAAGTCATCGATAAGTGCAAGCTTTGTCCTGTCTGAGATATCAGCCTTAAGCACATCATACACTATGGTTATAGCCATTGATGTATTCAGATCATTTGAAACTGCATCAGTAAATTTCTTCTTAAAGTCAGCAAAAGCTGTCTCATCTATATCACCCTCATCCTTAAGCTCTGCCACACGCTTTGCAATCTTATTGTATGCCGCAACTGCATTGTCGAGCGCATCAAATGAAAACTCAAGAGGCTTTCTGTAGTGTGACTGTAAGCAGAAGAATCTGTAGGCAAGCGGATTGTAGCCCTTCTCCTGAAGCACCGAAACTGTGAGGATTGCACCCTTCGACTTGCTCATCTTGCCGGCTCTGTCATTTAAGTGATTGACATGGAACCAGTACTTGCACCAGTCGTGTCCCAGATAGCTCTCTGACTGTGCAATCTCATTGGTGTGATGTGGGAAAATATTGTCTACACCGCCACAGTGGATATCCACGTACTCTCCGAGATGCTTCATGCTGATGCATGAGCACTCTATATGCCAGCCCGGATATCCGACGCCCCATGGGCTGTCCCATTTAAGAGCCTGGTCCTCAAACTTAGACTGTGTAAACCAGAGTACGAAATCATTTTTATTCTTCTTGTTTACATCCTCCTCGACATCATCTCGCACTCCAACCTGAAGCTGTTCCTTCTCTACTGCTGAAGAAAACACAAAATAATCATCAAGCTTTGATGTATCGAAATATACATTGCCTCCTGCAAAATAGGCATAGCCCTTCTCAATAAGCACCTCCACCATATGGATAAACTCCGGAATACAGTTGGTTGCAGGCTCTACGACATCAGGCATCCTGTTGTGTACAGCCGTGAAATCCTTGAAAAAGGCGTCCGTGTACTCCTTTGCCACCTCCATGACGCTCTTATGCTCACGCTTTGCGCCCTTTAGCATCTTGTCCTCTCCGGTATCTCCGTCGCTTGAGAGATGTCCCACATCAGTGATATTCATGACACGCTTTACATCATAGCCCACATAGCGAAGTGCCTTCTCAAGCACATCCTCCATGATGTATGAGCGGATATTTCCGATATGTGCAAAATGGTAAACTGTAGGTCCACATGTATACATGCCGATTTTGCCGTCAACACGCGGAACAACAGTATCAATCTGTCTTGTGAGTGTATTATAAAACTTGAAATTATTCTCCATTATTTATATCTCCTTTTGGATGATTTATAACTATCCTATTATTTTAGCATGTTTTCCCTATATATTCAAATCAATCGGCCTGACAGCCGTTGCAGCCGCTACATCCGCCTCCTACCTGCATACTTGCCTCATAGAGACCTGTAAGTGAGCAGATTGCCTGTGATGCAATCCCCTCCTCGCGGCCTGTAAAACCAAGCCACTCCTCGGTCGTCGCCTTTATATTTACCTGCTCCTTTGCGATTTGCAACGTATCAGCCACATTCTGCTCCATCTGCTCAATATACGGACGAAGCTTCGGCTTTTTGTGCAATTACTGTCGCATCTATGTTTTCTATCACATAGCCTTTTTTTGCAATGAGGTCTCTCACATGCTCTAAAAGCTTAAGACTAGAAATCCCCTCATATGCCGGGTCTGTATCCGGGAAATGCTTTCCGATATCGCCAAGTGCCGCTGCACCCAAGAGTGCATCCATTATCGCATGCAACAGTACATCGGCATCCGAATGACCTAAAAGCCCGAGTGTATGCGGAACCTTCACTCCTCCTAAAATCAAATCTCTGCCCTCAACAAGCTTGTGCACATCATAGCCCATTCCTACTCTCATATATCGTCTCTCTTTCTATCAGATACAACACCTCATGTTATTGTCAACTGTCATTGCTCTGTATTTTAGTTTTTAACTATAGTATACCTTATTTCTTCTGTTGCGCCAAGATATTATTTTCAGTAACTTTTTTCAAATAAAAGACCGCCCCGGACAAACCGGAGCGGTCTTTATTAAAATGGGAATAGTCCATTAAATGTCTTATGCAAGTGCTGCAGTGATGATAGCCATTGAGTAAACCTCTCCTGCATTACATCCACGAGAAAGGTCATTGATTGGAGCATTGAGTCCAAGAAGGATTGGTCCGTATGCTTCGAAATTACCAAGTCTCTGTGCAATCTTGTATCCGATATTTCCTGCGTTGATATCAGGGAAGATAAATGTATTTGCATGACCCGCAACCTCAGACTGTGGGCACTTTGTGCGGGCTACACGTGGTGCAACTGCTGCGTCAAACTGGATTTCTCCCTCGATTGGAAGATTTGGATATTTCTCTCTTGCCTTGTGAGCTGCGTTTCTCATCTTGTCAACATCCTCGCCCTTTCCTGAGCCAAGTGTTGAGTAGCTTAAGAATGCAACCTTTGGATCGATACCGAAGATCTTAGCACACTCTGCTGATTCTCCTGCGATTTCAACAAGCTCGTCCTCTGTTGGATGGATATTGATAGCACAGTCGCTCATTGCAAGCACCTCATTCTCACCTGTTGCAGATGGACGAACAAGGATAAAGCATGAAGATACGATTGTGTTGCCAGGCTTTGTCTTGATAAGCTGTAATGCCGGACGAACTGTATCTGCTGTTGAGTATGTAGCTCCTCCGAGAAGCGAGTCTGCGATACCCATCTTTACAAGCATTGTTCCAAAGTAGTTGGCTGATGAAAGAATTCCCTTAGCCTGCTCCGGTGTAACACCCTTGCTCTTACGAAGCTCGCAGAATAATTCAACCATCTCATCCATACGGTCAAAGTTCATAGGATCTATAATCTCTGCTCCACGGATATTGAAACCGCTCTTCTCAGCGCTTGCACTAATCTTCTCAGGATCTCCGACAAGGATAGGATGTAAGAAGTTGCTTGCAAGTAAACGCGAAGCTGCCTCAAGGATACGTGGATCCTCTCCCTCTGTGAATACGATTTTCTTTGGGTCTTTCTTTAATATTTCGATTAACTGACCAAATCCAAACATGATAATGTCTCCTTTATGTATATTATTTATTATTTAAAACTATATCTGGTTTCACACCACTGACTATAATATACTTATTTTTCACGAATATCAATAATTGTTAAAAGGTTGTCAAAATGTTCGCGAAAAAATCCAATCCATAATATTTCATGGCACAATAAAAGGAACCGGATTAATATTTTCCGATTCCTTTTATAATGATCACTATTTATTCGTTTAAGGAGTATTTATCATACAAAACCGTTTACTCTGCAAGTGCCTTAAATGCCTCATCAAGATCCTCAATGATATCATCCACATTCTCAGTTCCGATTGAAAGACGGATTGTGTTTGGCTTGATGCCCTGATCTAAGAGCTCTGCTTCATTGCACTCTGAGTGTGTGGTAGAAGCCGGATGTATAGCAAGTGACTTAACATCAGCTACGTTTGCAAGCAGTGAGAAAAGCTCAAGGTTGTCAATAAATTTCTGCGCTTCCTTTGCTCCACCCTTAATCTCGAATGTAAATATAGAGCCGCCTCCGTTAGGGAAGTATTTCTTGTAAAGTTCCTGCTGCTCTTTATCCTCTGAAATAGATGGATGATTAACCTTCTCTACGAGTGGCTGATCCTTTAAGTACTGAACTACCTTGAGTGCATTCTCAACATGACGCTCCACACGAAGCGAAAGTGTCTCAAGTCCCTGAAGGAAGATAAATGAATGAACAGGTGAAATTGTTGCTCCTGTATCACGAAGTAAAATTGCCCTGATATATGTCGCAAATGCTGCCGGTGCGCAATCCTTTGCAAAGCTTACTCCGTGGTATGATACGTTTGGCTCTACAAGCCATGGCCATTTATCATTCTGTGTCCAGTCGAATTTACCGCTGTCAATTATAACTCCACCAATTGTTGTTCCGTGTCCACCGATGAACTTTGTTGCTGAGTGAACCACGATATCAGCACCGTACTCAATCGGACGGACAAGATATGGTGTAGCAAAGGTATTATCTACGATAAGTGGGATTCCTGCCTCATGAGCGATATTTGCTAATTTTTTCGATATCTACTACCTCTGAGTTTGGATTTCCGAGTGTCTCGATTTCAATAGCTTTTGTATTCTCTTTGATGGCAGCCTTGATTCCATCATAATCGAATGGATCTACGAATGTAGCCTCAATTCCGTAATCAGGAAGTGTGTGTGCCAAGAGATTGTATGTACCGCCGTAGATATTCTTTGCTGCAACGATATGGTCACCTGCGTGTGCTACTGCCTGGAAAGCATATGTGAGTGCCGCTGCTCCGGAACCAACAGCAAGTGCTGCCACGCCACCCTCGAGTGCTGCAATTCTTCTCTCGAATACATCCTCTGTAGGGTTTGTCAGTCTGCCGTAGATATTTCCTGCATCTCTGAGTCCGAATCTGTCTGCAGCATGCTCACTGTTATGGAACACATATGATGAAGTAAGGTAGATTGGAACTGCTCTCGCATCTGTAACCGGATCAGGTGTTTCCTGTCCTACATGTAACTGTAATGTCTCAAATTTTAAATTTCTGTCTGCATAATGTTTCTTGCTCATATTAATATCCTCCTATTAATGATATGTTAATGTTATTTGTTTTTAATTTTAATTCCGGGATGCTGTTCCCTTGAACTAATCATATCATATCATCTTTCTAGGAAAAGTGTTAATACTTATAACTAAGAGCTTGCTATAAATATATTTTATAAGCAATTGTTTTCCAAAACATCAGAAAGCTCTCTAGTAGCTGCACCAACATCCATGTTATTTACAGCATAGTCACATATCTGGCGGTTGCGTTTCTCGGCATCTATGGACAGAATACGAAGTGTCTTTTCTTCTATTGAGTAATCCTGCTCTATGATATCCCGGATTAAGAGCTCCTTGTCACGCGCCACATACACTATAACAGTAGGAAAATGGCGCTTCATGGCAATGGCGCCGCACATGTCAAGCGGCATCACGACAAAGTGTCCCTTTTCAAGCACTGCCTCTATATCCTCCATTTTGGTGCCATATTGTATTCCGGCGTACCTTGTCTTTTCAAAGAAATCCTGTGCATTGAACTCATCCTCCGTCAGGTACCTATGCTTATCTCCGGGCTTTGTACAGTATGTTTTCGGATTTTCAAAATGCTCCATGGCGCACAGGCTGTCTGAGAGCGCTGTTTTTCCTGAGCCTGATGGTCCGACAAGCGCCACAACTGACGGATTCTTTATATTTTTATTTCTATATAATGACGCATTTATTATCTGCTCCACGAGATATACAAACTCTGTGATATTATTGACCGATAACAGTCCTGTCATTTTTGAATTCCACGGCTTTCGCATGAGCACGGGATACGTGGCCGGTGTCTCAAGCACATTGTGTATGGCGTCATCTAAAATTATATCAAACTGCACGAGATTTTTTGCATTGCCAAGTATGATATTTTCTGTCGGAAAATCAGGAAATGCCTCCATTATCTGACTCGCTCTCACTCCCATGAAGCCCGGTGCCACCGCAGTGATAAAATAGACCTCTCCGATATCCATAAGCTTTCTTATCATCCGCTTTGTCTCTTCCGTAGGCTTCTGCCTCTCGTAAAGTGTATTATCCCGGTAAAATTCCTTTATGACAGAGGCTCTGCCGGTATTCTCCCAGGAATCTATATCATCCAGCGCAAGAGGTGGGGTGATATTATATTTTTTGTTTGCCATATCTATGGCTATGCTGTTGAATGGGGCTGTCACATCATCCCAGTCAAGTCCTATTTTAGGTCTTATCATGCTTATCCCTTTCTGTTTCGTAACTATTTATAACAAAAAGACCTGCAACAACTGCAAGTCTTAACAAGTAGCGAGGGAGAGACTCGAACTCTCAACCTCCCGGGTATGAACCGGACGCTCTAGCCAGTTGAGCCACCTCGCCATATTGATTGATATCCTTTAAAAGGATGGGACCTACAGGGCTCGAACCTGTGACCCTCTGCTTGTAAGGCAGATGCTCTCCCAGCTGAGCTAAGATCCCATGTCGTCAACCGACTTGATTATTATATACAGTCAGCACCTTATTGTCAACAACTTTTTTTTATTTTATTAAAAAATTTTTAACTATTCAAAAGTCTCTCCACAAGCTTCACGCACTCCGCCGCATCCTTTGAATATCCGTCGGCTCCTATCTCGTCTGCAAAGCTTTGTGTAATGCAGGCTCCACCGATTACCACCTTACTCTTACAGCCCTTTTCCTTGCAGATTTCCACTACATCCTTCATGCGCATCATGGTGGTAGTCATAAGAGCTGACAGTCCGATAACTGCCGCGTTCGTCTCAATCGCCTTGTTGACAATATCCTCACAAGGCACATCCTTTCCCATATCAATCACGTTGTAGCCATAGTTTTTAAGCATAAGCACGACAAGATTCTTTCCTATATCATGAATATCGCCCTCTACCGTTGCAATGACAAGAGTCGGCATATCATCACCTGAGTCTTTCTTCTCAAGCAGTGGCTCGAGATGTTCTATAGCAAGCTTCATGGTATTTGCACTGCCGATAAGCTGTGGCAGGAAATATTTCTTCTGGTTGAAAAGCTCTCCCACCTCATTAATAGCCGGAATCAGGCTGTTATTAATAATCTCGTCAGGCTTTGCACCATCAGAAAGCATTTTCTTTACTTCATCAATTATACTGCCCTTGTTTCCCTTTAAGACAGCCTGAAATACCGCATCCTTACTGCCTGCTGCGCATGTGCCGTTTGAAGCAGACGCATCATTGTCCGACTTTTTCACAACAACAGTCTCATACCGGGCCTTTTCCTCCGCAAGCCTGCTCATGCGCTCGATGTATGCTATATCGCTGTCAGGTCTGTCGAGCAGCATATCCGATGCAAATGCAGCATTCATCAAAAGCTCCTGTGATGGATTGGCAATAGCCATGGTGAGTCCCTTGCATATGGCCATTGTAAGAAACGCTGTGTTCACATACATACGCTCAGGCAGTCCGAAGGATATATTTGAAAGGCCGCATATTGTAGGAAGTTTTTTCTCATCCTTACAGTACGCAATGGTCTCATAGCACTCGATTGCGGCCTTTGGATTTGCACCAATTGTCGCAACAAGTCCATCCACCACGATATCCTCATGTGCCATTCCAAGCGAAAGCGCCTTGTCATAAATAGTATTTATAATCTGTCTTTTTCTCCTCGACATCCTTCGGCAAACCTGCATCCGAAAGCGGTAAAAGTATGAACATTGCTCCGTATTTTGCCGCAAGAGGCAGAAGCTTTTCCATCTTCTCAGTCTCAAGAGAAATGGAATTGATTAGAGCTCTTCCCGGATAAATCTTAAGAGCCTCCTCTATTACCTCCACATAACTTGAATCAATACAAAGTGGACAGTCCACGGTAGATGAAACCTCATATATAACCGATTTCATCATCTCCTTCTCATCGATACCATTCATGCCCATATTGATATCAAGTATTCCCGCACCATTTGTCTCCTGCTCCATAGCCATCTGGCGCACCAGGTCAAGCTTTCCCTCACGAAGCTGTGCCTGCAGCTTTTTCTTGCCTGTAGGGTTGATTCTCTCTCCGACAACGGTAAAGTTGCCATCTAAGTCAATCTCTACATTCTTTCGTTCAGACGCAAGTACTCTTCTATGATGCTCAAGCGGCTTATGAACAGGCATTGACTTTACGGCCTCTGTGAGAGCACGTATATGCTCCGGTGTGGTGCCACAGCAGCCTCCGACAATGGATGCCCCCGCCTCCACAAGCCCTCTCATCGCATCGGCAAACATATCCGGAGTCATCTTGTATACAGTTTTACCATCCTCAAGCTCCGGAAGCCCTGCATTTGGCTTGGCAATAAGAGGCACTGTAGAGTACTCTGCCATTTTTTCAACCAGCGCTATCATCTCAGCAGGTCCCGTCGAGCAGTTCACACCGATAGCATCCACTCCAAGTGACTGCAGCACAACAACTGCTGTCTCAGGCGGTGTACCAAAAAGAGTCCTGCCATCCTCGTTATAGGTGAGTGTCACCATAATAGGCAGGTCGCTTACCTCTTTTATAGCAAGCACTGCCGCTCTGCACTCCTGAAGACTCATCATTGTCTCAACCACAAAAACATCTGCGCCCGCCGCATCAAGGATCCTCGCCTGCTCCTTGTACACCTCCAAAAGCTCCTCAACATCAGATCCCCGAGTGGAAAAAGCTGTCTGCCGGTCATCGTCATATCTGCTGCTACAAGTGCCCTATCCCCGACAGCCTGCTTTGACAGGCCAACCAGTGTGGTATTTATCTCGTTAATTTTCTCCTGTAAACCATATTCTAAAAGCTTAATCCTGTTTCCTGTAAATGTAGGTGCATAAACAATATTCGTGCCGTTATCGACATAAGCCTTCTGCAAATCAAGAATCACCTGCGGATGCTCCATCACCCATTCCTCCGGACACACACCTACAGGCATGCCCGCTGCCATCAGGTTTGTACCGGTCGCTCCATCCAGGATAACTATGTTTTCTCTGATATATTTTCTGAATTCTTCTCTTGTCATTTCGTTTCCTTTTCTGTTTCAGCTGTTATTCACTCCACAGTGTAAAGTATTTCAAAGCAAAAGCTATGTGCTCTTCATCCTTGAAATTTGTGAAAATTTATATTATCATTGTAACCGATTTTAAAACACAAAAATCAATAGTCTATTCACCATAATATACTAAAACACTATATTTTTCAAACAAAAGAAAGGATTTCTTATGAAACTTATTGCTTTAGATCTTGACGGAACACTTTTCAACAACAAAAGTCAGATATCCAAGGAAAATATAAAAGCTATAAAAGAGGCAACTGCTGCCGGGATAAATGTGGTCATCTCCACCGGTCGTCCATTCGGAGGGCTGCCGTTTGAGGCAATTAAGGGCACCGGCATCCGCTACGCTATCACTGCAAACGGAGTGCAATCTACGAAATTGACACCCAAAAATGTCTTTACGAAAACTGCCTTTCTGATAAGACAGCGTTTTCAATAATTGATTACCTGATGACAAAGCGCGTTCATATGGATGCCTTCATAAACGGCTGTGGCTATTCTCCATACAAGTGTCTCGAGGATGCAAAGGATCTCAAAAATGCCTCCTTCTATTAAGGAATACATCATGACAACCAGAAAAACGTGTAAACGATATCACTGAAATGATGCGCGAAAACAATTACCATATGCAGAAAATGACCATCAATTTCCCAAAGGATGTAAATGATAACTACTACTGCCGCGACGAAGTATTTGAGCATCTGAAAAAAATCCCTGAAATCACGCTCGTAAGCGGTGGCTACGGTAATCTGGAATTCACAAAAGCAGGCGTTGACAAAGGTGTGGCACTTCATAGGCTGGCTCAAATCCTGAATATAGCAGCTGATGAGACAATGGCTGTCGGTGACACTGAAAACGACATGGCTATCGTAAAAGCCGCACACATCGGCGTGGCCATGGGAAATGCAACCGATGAGCTTAAGGCACAGGCTGATTACGTCACCGACACAAACGAAAATGACGGCGTAGCCAAGGCTATCCGTCACTTTATGGGTTAATCTCACAAATTTAATATAACGATACCGTTCATATAAGAGTATAATAGTTGTTTAGCGCAAAATAGCTGTTTAACACACAATAAATAATCACCTGTCATATATATCCAAAGAAGCACATATACTTCTAAGACAACATATGACAGGTGATTTTTTGATTGTAAAAAAATATTTATCCAATCCACTTGTGACCGGACTATTTCCTGACACTTGCCGGTACAACCAGTCGGTTTATGGGTTTTTTCTTTCGCATATTTCTTAATAACGTCATGGGCTCAACAGGTCTTGGACTCTATCAGCTTGTGATTCCACTCATGTCCGTATGCATGTCACTCTGCTGCAACGGCTTTCAGACTGCTACATCAAAGCTTGTTGCCGAAAAACCTCAAAACAGGCAGATTATACTCATTTGTGCAATAATTATGTCAGCCACCATTGCTCTTTTACTCACAATTATTATGTATTCCAATGCCAACTACATAAGCCTTTGATTTTAAGTGAGCCACGCTGTACAGAGCTTGTCAAGGCGCTGTCCTTTTCAATTCTGCCCGCTGCTATCCATTCCTGCATAAACGGATACTATTATGGATTGAAAAAAGCAGCCATCCCCGCTGCCACACAATTAATTGAGCAGACCGCGCGCATTGGCACCTGCTATCTGATATACGCAATACTATCTGACGGTGGCAGCTGCTTTAAGCCTGTATACTCTATATACGGCATCGTGGCTAGGCGAAGCGAGTGCAACCGTCTTTTCCGTTATCACAATAAAAAAAGATTTCTCATACTTTAAAATATCCGTCAAGAGCCTGAAAACAACAGCCTATGGACTGGCTGCGCTTTTCATTCCTTTATCACTAAACTACATATTGGCAAGCTTTTCATCCTCCGCCGAAAATGTGCTTATCCCGAGAACTCTTAAGCTCTACAGACTATCACCGGCATTGGCCCTTGACATATTTGGAACCATTTCCGGTCTCACCCTTCCCGTGCTTTTATTTCCCGGTGTACTTTGCAGCTGTGCCTGCGTGATGCTTCTGCCATCTGTTTCTGAAGCGAATGCCGCCGGAAAGGATGCAAAAATCACTAAAACCATAAACTCCTGTGCCTTATTCGGACTATGCTTTGGTCTTATCTTTACATGCATATTCTATCTGCTGTCGGATTTTATAGGGGATTTTCTTTTTTCATCCAAGCTTTGTGGATATTTTCTTAGAAGACTGTGTTTTCTGTGCCCACTGATGCACATAAGCGGAATGCTCTGCAGCATACTGCACGGTCTGGGTAAAGCAAAGCAGGTGCTCTTCGTCAATCTGCTCACCTGTGCAATAAGAATCCTGATGATTATGCTTCTCGTACCCCACTATGGGATAGATGCATATCTGTGGGCTATGCTTGTGTCGCATGTGTTTATGACACTTGCTGTCGGGATTCTCACCTGCCACACAGCACACAAATAAAAAAAGCCTGCACATACTCCAGGCATACCGGAATATGTGCAGACTCATAAAATTACAGATTATACACGTGAAAGGTACTCACCTGTTCTTGTATCAATCTTGATAACATCATCTGTCTCAACAAAAAGTGGTACATAAACTGTAGCACCTGTCTCAACTGTAGCAGGCTTTGTAGCACCTGTTGCTGTATCACCCTTGAAGCCAGGCTCTGTCTCTGTAACAGTAAGCTCAACGAAAAGTGGTGGCTCAACTGCAAATACATTGCCCTTGTGTGAGCAAACCTTACACATCTCGTTCTCTTTTACAAACTTGAGAGCATCGCCAACCTCATCCTTTGGTAAGTCAATCTGGTCATATGTCTCAACATCCATGAAATGATAGAAATCATCATCTGCATAAAGATACTGCATATCCTTACGATCAATGTGTGCTGTAGGGCATTTCTCTGTTGGACGGAATGTCTTCTCAACAACACCACCACTGATGATATTCTTTAACTTTGTACGTACAAATGCTGCACCTTTTCCTGGTTTAACATGCTGAAATTCGATAATCTGATAGATGTTTCCCTCGAACTCGATAGTAACACCGTTTCTGAAATCTCCTGCTGAAATCATTAGTTACTTCCTCCTTAAATCGTGCGAGCCTAAGCTCTCTCATTCGTCCATTTTACAATAAAAAGCAATACATTTCAAGTATTTATTTTCTATTGTATGAATTTTGAAATGTCAAGCATTAATTGCAAATTTTTTTAAAAATTTTAGTGCGTATTTTACCACAAATATGCACTTTCACATACATTATATTTGTTTTTGTCCCACGACTCCTAATCCGCCTGTAACAGCCGGATTTTTTTTATGATATTTAATTTCCCATGGTTAAATGATAAGTCTCATTTCTTCCTCATACAGCTCTTGTGATGACCTTCCGCCAAACATTGGTCTCGGATAATTATTAAGCCAGTCCTCTACCTTCTGTATGTCTTTTTTTGTCTTTCTGTCAAAGTTCGTTCCCTTTGGTATGTGCCTCCTTATCATCCTGTTCTGATTCTCGTTTGAGCCTCGCTCAGAACTGCAGTAAGGATGGCAGTAATAAACTTCTGTACGTTTCTTTCCTTTTTTATCTTTTTTCTCAATCCCCTCACAGTCGGCAAATTCAGTTCCATTGTCTACTGTTATTGTTTTAAATATATCAGAGAAAAGCCTGCCCCACTTGCGTTCAAGGCTATTTATACACTTCACCACTGATGCAGCTGTGTGATCCTTTACCTTGAATATCTTCTCATACCTCGTTTTACGCTCAGTCAATACAACAAGTGCATTCTTTGACTTTCCCTGCTGTCCCATAACAGAGTCCATCTCCCAATGTCCGAATTCCTCACGCGTATCGATATCAACCGGTCTATGTTCAATACTTGTTCCTGCAGCGGCTCTCTTTGCTTTTCTGTGTATCTTATGGTAGCTTTTTCTTTTCCTCTTTATTGCCAGATTGTCTGCTGTCACCCTCATGAATATGCCGTCATATATGTACTTGTACAAGGTCTGCTTTGTTATAGTCACGCTGAAATTAAGGTTTTTCCTTTTATATCCAAAAGCGCTGCTTCCGGACTATATCCATCATCTGCTATCTTCTCTTCAATATAATTGGCAAGTTCAATGTCTTTGCCTATCTTAAGGACAGGTCCTTTTGCCTTAAGGTTTTCCTGGTATTTTTCTTCTGCTATGTCTGCACTGTACCTTTCTGTCTCTGTCCAGTCAGAATTCCTGTGCATGTATCTTCCACGCTTCAGCTCCCTGTATATCGTGCTGACATTCACCCTCAGCGTATCAGCCATATCCTTCGCCTTTTCCCCACTGAGATACATCTTCTCAATTTTACGGCGGTCGGTTATTGTCAGCTGTCTGAATATTCTTCCCATGGTTTTTGGCGCCTCCTTTGCATTTTTTGTGTTAGAAGTATACCTTAAACCTCATAGTATTCCTATATGCAGACTATACAATATTATCTGTTTGGTATATTTCATAATTTCAAAAATAAAATATCATCATAATTCCACGGCATCCGGTAAATGTCACACTCTAATGGATGTATGCAGATTACACAGTCATGTTCCCATCATGCACTGTGATCACAAACATATAAAGAGTAATTATTGTATATTTTGCACAAAAATAAGGTGCAGGACTGTTTCATCCTGCACCTTATAAATTCTAAAGCCTCGGTTTATTCTGTTTTACATCCTGTTTATTTTCCATAGTTTTTGCCCTTTGGAATATCTCTGCAGTTGTCTGTCCCGTCAGATCAGCCCACCGGCCCATGCACTCATTATAATGTTCAATTGCCTCTGTCACATTATCAGATTTATAAGATGCATACAGATATGGTGGCTGTGGAACTCCGTCCTTGAATACCTGCATAACTATCTGCTGACGGATAAGCAGAGGACCGGTTCTCATGTGCTCCATGCCGTTCAGTTCATTTTGGAAACGTGCAAATACCTTGTCATTTCCATTTTCAACCGTAAAACACTGCGCCCTTATATATTTACCGACTATAATGGGATTATCAATATTCAGTTTTGTGTTTTTAATAGTAAAACGTACACCATCCCTGTTCTTCTCGGCAAAGAAATTAGGCATTAATGTAATAACGTCCGCACTGCTGTACATGGGTTCTTCATCTTCCTGTATTTCAGCGGCATCTTCCGCATCAATGCCTTTGTTTTCATCCTGACTTGTTTTGGGCTTGCGTATCTGACCTACATATGTAATTGCCTTGTCAAGATATGACATTTTAATTTCATCTGTATCATTTTTAGTGTAATCTTCTCGAAGGCTCTTAAGGTATTGTATATATTCTTCCCTGTCTTCAGTTCCTGAATATATCCCATCCAGGCGTTTTCTGTCAGCAGCAACTCCTGCCATATTTAAAGTCTGCATTACTTCATCTTCAGTCGGACTTAAAACCAGGCTTTCAGGATACGCTTCAATAAGCTTTTCAACGGCCGCCTTTACAGTCTCATTATCCCTCATGGCCGGATAAGCATTCAGTGATGGCACATCTATTATTTTCCCCATTACAATATCTGCCTGCTCATCTTCAATACTGTCCGTTCCCTCAACATGGTAATTAATTCCGATTGCAGGGATTCCGTGAAGTCTTGCCGGGTCAATCTGATTAAATTTTTCTATTGCTTCCTCAACAGTGGAAATATTGTCAATGTAAGTGCCCATGCTGTGGAACTCGCTGCTTTCAGCAACAGTAAATGTAATAACCGCATTGACAGTCTTTTTTTCATTCTCTTCGTCTTTCTTCTGTTCTTCCTGAATAGCCTGCGTATTCCCGGCTGTCTGTTGTTCCCCTGAAATTTCTGCATAACGGGCGGCAATGGTGGATTCACTTATAGGCACTCTGCCGGTGTCATTTTCTTTATACCAGGGTTTTGCAACGGCTGCATTCATTTCATCATACCATTTTGTCATACGGTCATTTTCAGGAATATTATTTCTGTTCTCATAATCATAGATTGCACTTACCTGTCGCCTGTATTCATCTGTCTGCTCTATCTCCTGATTATTCTTAGTCTCCTGCATTTCCTGCATATTCACCTCTTCCTGTGCCCTAATGATTCTATCATATTCCAATAACACCCTTTCCTCTATTTTCCGCTGTATCGCAGCTGTAACACCATACACGGTATCCCTGTACTGCCCCTGTGTCTGATACTGGGGCATCTGTACAAACCGTCCCTTTCTGCCTTCCTTTATTACTATGCCGTTAACCGTCATTCCATACATTTTGACCGATGCAATGCCTAGTTTCTGCACTACAGAGCCTATTTTCTGGTTAAGCGGGGTAATTCTCACATCATCTATATTTACATCCGGAACACTTTCTGCAAAAAGCTTTTCTTTTGTGACCTCAAGTACCACTCTGTCTATCTCATTCCTGACCTCCCTGTCATGCGGATATACCACCCCTGAATACCTGTCTCCGTCTTTTCTTTGAGGATAAGATACAAACATCATTTCTTTACCGGACTTATCGTCAAACCATTTTCTGACTGAGACCGGAAATTTAAAAATCCCTTCTATTTCTACCCATCCGGTAGCAACGGTAGATGTGTTCTTAATTGAATCAAAATCCACCCTCATATTAGCCTTTATGTTCATTATCTGTCATCTCCATTCCTTTTATTATCAATTACATAAGCCCTTCTTAAATTGTCCATGTCGTCTGTAGGTGACAAGTAAAAATATTTATCATCTGTTCTTCATTCAGGCCGTCATCCATCGCATTTG
>ENA-OQJG01000059-OQJG01000059.1-human-gut-metagenome-genome-assembly--contig:-NODE-59-length-18193-cov-2.392118_pt1 | contig 18193 bp, 17 predicted proteins | sample MGYA00242601_ERZ504767 | MGnify/ENA primary metagenome ERZ504767 (study PRJEB26092, sample SAMD00036362) | human gut metagenome | host: Homo sapiens | study: EMG produced TPA metagenomics assembly of... | reverse complement strand
GGATGGGATAGTATTCGGGCCAGTTGTTGAAGGCGGTGCCCAGGGAGGAATACAGCAGAGGTTTGCCGTTGTCGGGGGCTTTCCAGCTGCCGAAGGCGGTCCGCTTGCCAATCTGAACGCCGGTGAACACAAAACTGTCATCGAAGCTCTCGTAATTGGGCACCAGTTTTTTCTGCATCATGACCAGGTTGAAATCCCCGTGTCCGTCAAAAATCTCTTTTACGGTCATGACCCGGCAGCCATACTTTTCGGCGTAGCCTGCCGCAATACCGGCGGCAGCCTTGCGCAGCGGATGGTCTGCAGGGCAGCTTTCAAAACCGGCGGCCACCGAATAGCTGTCGTTGGAAGGGTAACTGGTGTACAGCATGACATTGGGCACGTTCAGGTTGTCGGCGGCGATGGTGCCGGCGATGCCGGCAAAGTCGTGGACGATGGCGTCGGGCTTATCGTCATGGAGGGTATCGAGGATGGTGTCGATGTAGGCTCCGGCCTCGTTCAAAAAGAGGAAAGGCACCGCAGCTGCCACACCGCCGTCGTCCTCTTTTTTCTCGCCGTCGTTGTGCTTGTCGTTTTCCGCCATCCAGGATGGGACGGCGACAAACTTTGCGCCGGTGGGTTCAATAATGTTCCGAAAAGCCTCGGTCGTAAAATAAGTTACCCGAACGCCCTGTTTGACCAGCTCGGTGACAAGGGCCAGAGTGGGGTTAATGTGGCCAAAGGCCCCAAGGGATACAAACGCAATGTGCATCGTAGAATCCTTTCATTAAAATCATTAAAAGCAGCCATGCAGGCAGCGCACGGCGTCGCCCACATGGCTGCGGGGAAAAAAGAGAATAAGAGAAACGCGCGTTATTGTTCCGCTTCTGCCGCTGCCTTTTCTTCAGCAAGGTACTTCTTATCCTGGATGCGGACAAAGGGCATGAAGATCAGGATGTCGATGATGCAGACCACGACCTCCAGAATGGCGATGGTGAAGCTGCCATTCAGGATACCCGTGACGCCCATCGGGAGTTAAAGACAGTGACGCCGGCGTATCGAGCGACCAGGCCAGAGGAGCAGGCCAGCCAGCCAGCAGAACATTAACCGTTGGGGAGATAATCCAGGGGATGGCCATAAAGGGGTTCATAACGACGGGAACGCCGAACATTAGCGGCTCAGAGATGCCGAAGAAGGCGGGTGCGATGGAAATTTTGCCGACGGTCTTAAGCTGATTCGACTTGGAGAAGATCAGGACGGCCAGCGCAAAGGCCGGGTAGAGGACGGCAATGGTCATCGAGTAGGAAAAAGGCCATACCGATGATGTTGGGAATGGGCTGACCGGCAGCGTAGGCAGCCTGGTTCATACCGTCCAGACCGAACATGATGGGGCCGGTCGCGCTGGTGAGGAAGCCGGGGTGGATGCCGAGGGCCCAGCATACCTGGCCGATGATCTGCAGGATCATTTGAGAGATGACGTTGCTGCCGATCAACGCGGTCAGAGGAATCTGCAGCAGGTTGTACAGGCAATCAAAGATGTTGCCCCAAGGAGTCAGGCTGAACAGACCGCGTAGTACCATGGCGGCGATTACCACGATAAAACCAGGAATCAGGGAGACGAAGGTGTTCGAGACGTAGTCCGGGGTGCCGGCAGGCATCTTGATGACGATGTTGGCGTCCACGATGGCCTTGTACAGCCGAACCGTGAGGAAAGCCAGTAGAAAGCCGACAATCATGCCGGAGGTGCCCATATAGCTGGTGCTGGGGGTAGTGGTGCCGGTATCCAGAGTAGCGGTGGGCAGCAGGGCAATGTAGACCACCAGGGCCAGGATGACAGCCACCTTGTTGGTGATTTTTGAGCTTTTCGGCGTAGGCAGAGGCGACGCCGTAGGTAAAGAAGACGCCCAGCATGTTGGTGGTCGCCGACACGACGGCCGCCAGAATGCCGGAAATGCCGGTGGACTGGATGAAGTTTTGCCAGAAATTCACCGGTAGGCCGCTGAACAGGCTGGCGAACGAACCGATGATGACGACGGGCAGCATACTCATGCAGCCCTGCGAGATGGATTGCAGGTAGATATTGCGGCTGACCTTGTCACTGGCAAGCGTCAGCGTCTCGGAGAAGTTTATCTTTGCCATGATTATTAGACCTCCTCGCCCCATCATCTTGCGGGCGGGCCTTGAGGACGGCTACGCCGTTCATCATGCCATAGTCTTTCATATCAATGGGGGCGGCGGGGATGCCGGGGCAGGCAGCCTGTACCTCGCCCAGCTTGTGTTTGACCTGAGGTCCGATCAGAATGCAGTCGGCATCGGCAGTCACCTCGCTGGCGGCAGACAGAGCATAGGCCGCAATAGTACAGTCATAACCAATTCTTTTTGGCGGCTTCCTTCATCTTTGCCACCATCATGCTGGTGGACATACCATTGCTGCAAAGCAGGATGATCTTCTTCATAATTGATTACCTCCATCAATGAATGATACCGTGCATCCATACAGCCACAGGCTGCTTGAATCCAATACTGTGCGTCCGAGAGCAATATCTACAAAAGATGCTAACGACGAGTTCTTTTGTTTGTGCCCTTTGGACGCATTCAGTGTACCATGTTCCCACAGGAGTGTCCACGTAAATAATTTGCGGCAATCAAAAAGGCAAAAGAACTATAAAACAAAGCCTTTTCGTCAATCTGTATGATTTTTATGGTGCTACTTTGGGGGTTTTGACAAGAATTGCTTTATCTGTAGCAGTTTTCTTCTGGATGCTCGCGTTTTCTTCGCTTTTTTTAGAAAAATGTCTTGTAATGCCTCATAAAATATGGTATATATTATACGAAATATACTGTGGCTACATTTATCTCCATACAGAGTGAAAGGAGCCCCCACCATGACCGCTGTGATCTACGCCCGCTATTCATCGGATAACCAGCGTGAAGAATCCATTGAAGGTCAGATTCGGGAATGCACCGCCTATGCCGAAAAGAACGGCATCACCATCGTCAAGCACTATATTGACCGTGCCATCTCTGCCAAGACGGACAACCGCCCGGAGTTCCAGCAGATGATCAAGGACAGTGACAAGAAGCTGTTCGACATCGTGCTGGTCTGGAAGTTGGATCGTTTTGCCCGAAATCGCTACGACAGTGCCCGGTACAAGACCCAGCTGAAGAAGAACGGTGTTAAACTTGTTTCAGCTACAGAAATCATCTCTGATGGGCCGGAGGGCATCATTCTGGAATCGGTGCTGGAGGGCTATGCAGAATACTACTCTGCCGACCTGTCGGAGAAAGTGATTCGAGGCATGACAGAAAATGCCCTCAAGGGAAAGTTCACCGGCGGTGCTATCCCCTTTGGTTACACCATCAATGCTGACCGCCGTTTTGAGATTGACCCGCTGACAGCACCGTTTGTAGCTGAAACTTTTCAACGGTATAACGATGGACAGACTATGCGGGAAATCCGGGACTGGCTCAATGAAAAGGGCATCAAGAATAAGCGCGGTGGGCCAATGACTTTCAATGTCATCCAGCACATGCTGAGCAACCGCCGATATATCGGCGAGTTGAAGTACCGGGACGTCCTGATTCCCGATGCGATTCCACCTATCGTGTCCGTAGAGCTTTTCAACGATGTACAGGAGAAGATGTTGAAAAACAAGAAAGCCCCTGCCCGTAGAAAAGCAGAGGACGACTATCTGCTCACCACCAAGTTGTTCTGCGGCTACTGTGGGGCGTTGATGTTTGGAGAGAGCGGCACGAGCCGGACGGGCGAAGTCCACCGCTATTATAAATGTGCTACTGCCAAAAAGCACAAGGGCTGCAAGAAAAAGACCGTCCGCAAACAGTGGCTGGAAGATCTGGTGGTCAACCAGACCATGCAGCTTGTCAAGGATGATGCCGCCATGGAATCCATCATTGCCAAGGTGATGGATCTGCAAAACAAGGAGAATACCAACATTCCCCTTTACGAGAAGCAGCTCCGGGATGCGGAATCGGGTATCCAGAATATGCTGAATGCGATTCAGGCCGGTATCCTGACCAGTTCCACCAAGGAGCGGTTGGAGCAGCTGGAAGAAACCAAGCGTGAGCTTGAAGCCCGCAGTGCAGAAGAGAAGCTGGCAAAGCCCAAGGTCACGGAGGAGTTCATCCGGTTCTGGTTGCTCCGGTTCCGCAAGCTGGACATGAGCCTGAAAGACCAGCGGCAGGCGTTGGTGGATACCTTCATCAATTCGATTTATCTGTATGATGATAAGGTTTTGATAACCTTTAACTATAAAGAAGGCACACAGACCATCACATTTGAGGAAGCGGCCCAAGCCGCATCAAAGGGAAATGGTTCGGATTTGGATTGCATTCCTGCACCAGAAAGTGCCGTGAAATCGAAAGATTTCATGGCTTTTTTGTTTTTCTGGCAGAGTCTGCACACTTTTGCACATCTCCTGCACACTTTACAAAAAAGCCATGAACTCTTTGCATCGCTTGCACAGCATGTATTTCGCTGTACAAAAAAGATCTTTTACGTGAAGAGCACTCGCGTCAGCTCGCGGCGTTCCTCTGCGTCCATCTGCCGGATGGCTTCAAGGATCATTTTACCTGTGATTTTTGTTGCCACCGGCGTTTTGTTTTCCGGGGGTTCCTGCGGCTTCGCACCTGCCACATCCTGCGAGTAGAAGTCGGCTTCGATCTTCTCAGCCAGCTCCAACCGGGGCTTGTCTTGCGTGTGGGCGTAGGTGTCCATCAGGACGGTGGCAGTTGCATGGCCGGTGTTGCCCTGCACCGACTTGAAGTCACCGCCAGATTGCAGCAGCTGGTAGGTGGCACTGGAGTGGCGCAGACCGTGGAATACGATCTTCTCAAACTCCGAGTGCTCTGCCCGCCACATACGGTACCACTTCGTCAGAACGTCCGGTGCAATGGGTAAGCCGTCTGGTAAGCGGAACAGCTGACCGCAGTTGCTGTACTTTTCCGGGGCGCTCTGCTCGTCCTGCTTCATCTTTTCCAGCCATGCCAGAAGCTCCTCTTTCAAGGGCTTGGTCATATACAGGATGCGGTTGGACTTTTTGGTCTTAGTCCGCTTGAGGATCAGCGAGGACTTGCTCCCCTCCCGTCTGTCCGGGAAGGTGTGGTAGATCTGGGTGGGGTCGATCTTGGACAAGGCGACCTTGTCGGCACGCTGCAGGGCTTTGTTCACCGAGATGGTTCCCCGTCCGTCTGCTGCATCAAAGTCGAGATCTCCCGGCTGCAAGCCGAGGATCTCGCCCTCACGGAGCGAGAGGATCATGCTCATGTGCACCGCCAGATGCAGAGCGGGGTTCTCGATGGTCTGCAGCGCCGCCAACATGGTGCGCTCATCCCAGATGGTGCGTTCTTCAGTGTTGATCTTGGGGGCTTCACGGGGAGTAGGCGATTTGTGAATCAAATCCCAGTCAACGGCATACGAAAAGGCGGTTTTCAGGAGTGTGTGGACTTCGTGAATGGACGTACTGGATAACAGCCGCTTCTTCTGGTTTTCCGTAAGCTCCTGCTTCTCGCCGTGAACGTACTGACCGCATGGGGTCTGGCTCAGCGTGGCGTAGAACTGCTCGATGTCGTAGGTGCGGAGGTCTTGCACCTTCCGCTTTCCGATGTACGGCACGATGAGGTTCTGCACCATCGCCACGGATTGCGTGTAGGTCTTTGGCGACCACTTGTGCTTGCTGGACTGAATGGGGATCCACTTGTAGAGCATCTCCTCCACCGTCATTGCATCCGGCACGAGGAAGGTGCCGTCCAGCAGTTCCTTCTCCACTGTGATCTTGCGCTCCTGCGCTTCGGCCTTGGTCTTGAAGGTTTCCCAGCCCTTGCAGGGCTTGCCAGCATGATCTTTGTAGTTGTATCGGACGGAATACGTGTTGCCACGTTTCATAATAGATGCCATAGATATTCCCTCCCTTAGACCGCTGCAAACCAATCGTCAAAGCTCTGCTTGCTTACCCGGATGCTGGTACCGAGGCGGATCACCTTGAAGTCTTTCGTGGTGTTGCACAGATTGTACGCAGCACGGTTGGAGATCGCCAACAGTTGGGCGATCTCCTCCACCCGGTAAACGAGCGGGGCGTGTCGGACGGTTTTGCTGGTCTGGTCAGAAGGTTCTACGGCAGGGGTTTCGGACAATTTCATTGTAGGGGATTCGGGCGCGATTTTCAAGTCCTCACGGGTCAGTTTAGCGGAATTTTTGCGGACATTCGTCATAGGCATGTCTCCTTTGCACTTCTCCAGACCCGGTGCAGCTCCGGTTGAGCGGCAACCTTATGGGCCGGTAAATATGTAAGGGTCTGCCGCTCCTGACCCGAAGCAGCAGCCTAAAAAAGTGCGAGAACTTGAATTTACGCGCCCCATGCGCCCCAAACTACACAAAAGTACCTTTCTATGTTGGTTTTACAGGGCGCATGACTGGATTGTACGCGCCCTTTTGGGGCGCATCTTAGTTTCTTTCCCGCCCCGAAGGGCGTGTTGCCGCCCCGCATCCGCCCGGAAAGGGTAGATACGCGCCCTAAGAAAACAGCGATAACAAGTCGAAACCACTGATTTGGGGCGCGTGGGGCGGGAGAATTTCACTTTTCGTGTGTTTTTATGCCGCAGCAAAGGCGGGGTGGACGCATACGCCCCGGAAGCCGCGGTACTTTCCCTCGATGTGCTTGGAAAAAGTCAGGCCATACTTCCCGGCATTTTTCAGCAGGAACTGGCTGAACTTCTTTTGCGGAACGGGCGATTCCAGATTATCCTCGCACCACTTGGTGTAGGCACGATAGAGGTATGTGGAACGCTCTTCACTGTCAGGACGGAAGCGGACGTAAGCCTGTGCCTGCATGAACTGGCTCAGATTATCGCCGTCTTCCATGGCTGCTTCGAGGTTCCGGCGGGAGCGTTCGCTGATGGTGAACTGATAGCGGTTTGCCAGCAGACGGTGTAACCCCTCCAGCATCCACAGCAGGATGCCGGGACGCTCCTCGGACAACTCTTCGATAAGGAACGGGTTATCCACCCGGGCAGGGTCACGGTCTTTCACCGTGATGAGGATTTGCCTGCGCCAGAAGCCGTCGCTGTCATCGTGAGCAGCCACAAGGTTGCCGTTGCCGAAGCAGATGAAACGAACGTACAGCAGGCCTTGGACAGCCTGCTTGTTTTTCCGCTCGATGCACAAACGGTCCTCGGCGGTGACAATGGACTTGATGTTCCGTGTTTCGGGCAAAGCCACCATGTTCAGGTCGTCATCGACCATGACCAGCTTGTACTCCAGATTTGCACTGGCAAAGCGGTTCGTTTCGATGCGGAGGATGGATTCGGAGTGAGAGGCTTCCCCGAACAGCTTCTTCAGCAGCAAGCCGATGCGGGATTTTCCCTCGCCGCCCTTGCCGGTCATGACCAGCATCTTCTGCGCCTTGGTAGACGGGATCAGGAGATAGCCAAGGTATTCCTGCAAGGTCAGAATGTCCTCCGGGATGAGTAGACCGTCCAGAAATTCCAGCCACTTGGTCGGTGCGGGGGCATCGGGCTGGTATTCCACGGGGAGCCGGTTCAGGCAGAGTTCCTTTTCCGGCACAAATCCCCGCTCGTCCAGAAAGTAGGTTCCGTTCTGGAGATGGATGCGGTCAAGCTGGGGTTTCCATTCAGGGGTATAGGTTTCGATACGGAGTGCGTCCAGAACCTGCTTCTCCTTCTTGGCAAGGTTGTCGAGCACAAAGTCACGGAGGTCGCTGTGGACTTCGTAGAGCAGTGCGTCCTCGTCTACCTCGCCGTTCTGGTCAAACAGCTTCTGTTTCAGGCACATCATGGGGTGTTTCTCTAAAAGGTACTGGCAGTAAGCGGTTTCACGCACTTTGCCCTTACTGTCTACCCAAGGGCATTCACATTCTTCCTCTTCTTCCAGTTCGTCCTCATCACGCCAATCGTCGTTCCTCTTTTTCCAGTCGCTCATGCAATCCCTCCCAATACTTCCGTAGCTCGTTTTCGGTCTGCGGGTCCGGGAGCACCGAACAGTCCAGATAATATTCAACGATGTCAAGGTTCTTTATCGCTTCAAGGAAGCAGGGGTGAAGTTCTTCTGTGGGTGACTGCGGTGCGTATCGGACCCGCCAACGCTGCAGACAGCGGTAATAGTCCAGCAGCTGCTGCCGGACGGTGGGCGGTCTGCGGGGAGCAAGCCGCACCTTGCCGTCGGCAAGTGCCATGCCGAAATCGTTCTTCAACTTTTCCACAGCCTTATAGGGAGAAAGTTGAAAAAGTCTGCCGACAAAATCGATCACATCGCCATCCGCCTGACAGGCGAAACAGTGGAAACGGCTGTCTACCTTCATGCTGGGGTGTTTATCCCCGTGGAAGGGACAGCACATCATGCCGTTCCGGTTTACGGCGAAGCCGTATAGCTCCGCTGCCTGCCGGGTCGAGATGGCGTTCTTTACGTCCGAAAAGACAGAGGTGCTACCCTCCGTCCCAATGGGTGGGGTACAGGCGAAAGGACGAAGCCCGGTGAGGGGCGTGGGTGAGGTTGGGTTTATTCACACATCGATCCGTCAGAGTGTTGTTCATTTGACCTCCTGCTGCGGTACGGCGTGGCCGCGCTCTTCCTTGCGGAAGAAGGCTTCCACGTTCTGTTGTGCGGTGCGGAGTTCACGCAGTTCGATCTGCGCTTTCTTGTAGCGGGTGTAGAACCCGTTTTTCTCCGAGGAAAGGGTCTGGTATTCGGCATCCAGCTTTTTGAGGTCCGGCAGCGTCCTGAGCCCGTTGGCCTTGAAATAGGCGCAAGCGGCCTCGTACACAGCAAACTCTGCACGGTGCTGCTCCTTGAACTTGGCGGGGTTCCGCACAGTCTGGAGCTTCTGTGCAAGGGGCTTGTACTGCCGATAGACCACAAGATGCCCGCGCAGCTCCTTGAGGGAGACCATGCGGGCATCCAAGTCTTTGACCACCGCCAGTGCATCGTCGTGCTGGGTTTGCAGTTCGGCAATGCGCTGGTCTAGGGCATCTTCGCTGAGCAGCTTTTTCTCCTGCAGGAGACACAAGGTCTGCGACCAGCGTTTGAGGTTGAACTTTTTCGCCCAACGCTCATAGCCGATGCCCTTGCCCGCAGCAACGTTCGCCTGAATGTCAACCAGTTTCCTGATCTTATCCGGTTTCTTCTCGCTGCTGGGCTGGATGATGGCGGCAAGCTGGATGTTCTGGGAGAGGGCGGTCAGCACCTGCTCCTTTTCCAGCTTCTTGCTCAGTTTCTTGGCGGTGATGAACTTTGTCCGACCGGGCGGGCAGTAGCTCAACCGGCCTCGGCTCTCCTTCACGGCGATGCCGTGTTCCTGCATGAGCAATGCAGAAAATTCCTCGAAGGTGGTGGTCTTGTTCAGCACAGCGTAGATCTGCTTTCGCAGCTTGTCCAGTTCGGTCTGGTAGACGGTCTGGGTGGGCTGCTGCCCTTCGGCGGCAAGTTTGGCGTTGGCATGGTCGAGGCGGCGTTGTCCACGCCGCTGCGCCCAATACTCGCGCTCCGAAACATGGTCGCCTTGGGCTTCCAGCAGATTGATCTGATTCAGATCGGCTTGCTCGCACATCTCCATGACAGCGACACGGAGGTGCCGGAGCATGGCAGAGGTGCAGCGGTGCTTCTTGCCCGCTTCCCAGTCGCACGGCTTGTCCATGAAGGGCTGCCGTTCCACGGTGCGGACACGCAAGCTGCCGATGACGATGTGGACGTGGATGTTTCCCGCACTGTTGTGACCGTCCGGGTGGGTGCAGACGATGGCGGGATGACCGGGGAAATTTTCCTTGCAGAACTGCAAGCCAAGGGCTTGCGCCCGCTCCATGGTCAGGCCGTTCTCTACTGCGTCCTTCGGGTCGAAGCTGATGATATAATGGTGGGTCTTCACGTCCTCCCGCCCGCCGTTCTTGCCGTACTTGCGATTGGCAATCAGGCAGGCCATAGCAAACGAAGATTCGCCGCACTCAAGGGTGTCGAGCAGGTACGAATCCCGCAGCTTGGGTCTGCCCTTCTCGTCCAGAATGGGCAGACCGGTGTACTCGTTGTGCTGAAAGGTGAGATAGCTTTCGGCGGCGGCATAGTTAGAGTTCTTCGAGCTTAAATGCTTGATGGTTGCCATACAGTTCACCAACCGTTTCTTCGGCTTTCAGCCGAAAGTTCGTGAGTGCGGACAGTTCCTCCAGTATTTGCGCCCGGAGCTGCTCGGTGTCTTTGCCGCCGGAGTTGAAGTGCCGTGCAAGCTGGTTGAGGTTGCTTCCCATCTTGCTGCACTGGGCAGACAAGGCGGCAAGCGCCGCCAGTGCATCCTCGCCGCCCTGCGCCACCACAACGGTGTGCTTGACGTTCACGCCGTACAGGACGCGGCGGACGAGTTCGGATTGGGTGAGGTGGAGTTCTTTGCAGGCGTATGCGATCCGCAGTTTTTCTTCTGCGGTCACTCGGACTTTGATGATGTGTGTCTTTCGTTTTCGCGGCGTGTCATTGCGGTTCTTCTTTGCGTGTACGTTCGGACTTTTCATTTCAGCCATATTCGACCTCCTGTGAAAATGATAAATGCCCGCTCCGGGATGGAGAGAGCTATGTAATGCGACACGCCGCTTTTGCGCTGAAACCAGCGCAACGCTGGAGCAGGGTTTGGGGAAGGCACTCCCCAACAAGGATGACTGAGTGAGCAACAGAATTTTCAAGCATTGAAAATTTGTGGCCACAGGTCGATACTTGCTTTCGCCCTTTCCGTGCAACACTGAAAATTTCAGAAGTCGAACCGCAATGCACGTTGAAAATTTTGCAGAGCAAAACGTGTGAAAAGGCAAAGCCCCTGCTCATGGTCACCGTTCACACCGAACGCAGTTCCTACCCCTGTTTTGCAGCGGCGTTGTCCGGCTCGCCCACAGAAAGTGTGAGGTCATGGCGCAGTATCTCGTTCAGACGGCTTATGTAAGATTCAAGGTACAGTATGAAGAAAGCCGGGCGCAGTGCGGACACTACAACCTGCTTCTTTCAAGCACAAGAATAACACTTTGCAGTTGTATGGTCAACAACCGAAAACAAATTTTGGAAGATTGAACAACTACATAAGATTTTATTTGTAAAAAAGAAAAATACCGCCCACGCAGCGCAGCGATGATTTTGTCGGGTGAATCGGCGGCAAAATGAATCGGGTGTGTTGCGGGGCGGTAAAAAATCTTCATAGGGAACAAATCCTCGCCGCTCTGTATTTTTCTACAAATTTGGTGGGATTTGCGATAAAGGGTATCACGGAATGCGGCGAGCGTCAAGATGGTTTTGCAAATTTTATTGCGGTAAAGCGGTGATAGTAGGACTTATTGTTTAACACACGGCAAGAAACAATTTCCGTTTCGCGCATTGTAATGTTCGCAGAAAAAACTTATAATGCTTTTGAACCTGTAGGACACACAAAACGCAGAAAAGAGAGGGAATCATGAGAAAACTGTTCCTTTTGGAAGATGATCTGAGCCTGATCAGTGGGCTGACCTTTGCATTCAAGAAACAGGGCTTTGCACTGGATACAGCCCGGACGCTGGCAGAAGCCGAGGTGCTGTGGTCAGACAGAAAATATGACCTGCTGGTGCTGGATGTTTCCCTGCCGGATGGCTCTGGCTTCGATTTCTGCCAGAAGGTGCGGCGCACATCCAACGTGCCGATTCTGTTCCTGACCGCTTCGGATGAGGAAATGAATATCATCATGGGGCTGGAACTGGGCGGGGATGATTACCTGACCAAGCCGTTCAAGCTGGGTGTCCTGTTGTCGCGGGTCAATGCACTGCTTCGCCGTGCAAATGCGTCCAGCGCAGGAGAACCCGTACTGGAATCGGGCAGCATCACCGTTCGGCTGTTGCAGGGGCAGACATACAAAAACGGAGCATTGCTGGAACTGACCGGCGCAGAGTACAAGCTGCTCTGCTTCTTTATGCAGCATCCGAATGCCGTGCTATCCAAGGACAAATTCTGGATGCACTGTGGGACTGCGATGGGGATTACATTGACAGCAGTGCCTTAACAGTGTACATCCGGCGGCTGCGGATGAAGATCGAGGACGACCCCGGCAAACCGCAGATGTTGCTGACTGTCCGCGGCATGGGCTATAAATGGAATGGGTAAAGGTGCCGTATGAAAGTATTCGCAAACCAGGAGATCCGAAATTTGTTCCAAGCCGTGCTGGCGGTCTGGGCGGTGGCATTGGCTCTCACGCAGGGCATCGTATGGCATACGACGCATGTGTTTTCTTTCGTGTTACTGTTGGTTTTTCTTCTGCTGGGCGGCTGTCTCTGGGGCGTGCTTTTTCGCTATTTCCAAAGGCAGAGCGCGCTTCTGGAACAGGCAGTCCAGCAAATCCAAAGCTGTCTGGATGGCAACCCGGATGCACGACTGGACTGCGACCGGGAGGGAGAATTTTACCGTCTGTTTCACTCCGTTAATGCATTGGCGGCAGTTCTGAGCGCACACGCAGACAACGAGCAGCGGGAGAAGCGTTTTTTGAAAAATACCATTGCAGATATTTCGCACCAGCTCAAAACACCGCTGGCGGCGTTGAATATCTACAACGGTCTGCTTCAGGACGAAGCTGTTTCGCCGTCGGAGGTCAAAGAGTTTGCAGACCTGTCCGAACAGGAGTTGGACCGCATCGAAACGCTGGTGCAGAATCTGCTCAAGATCACCCGGCTGGATGCCGGTTCTGTCGTCTTGGAGAAGAAAAACGAAAATGTTGCTGAAATGGTGCAGGACATCGCGCGGCAGTATCACTATCGTGCAGAGCAGGAACAGAAAAAGCTTGTTCTGTCCGGCTCAGAGGCGGTTACACTTTGGTGCGACCGTGACTGGATGCAGGAAGCTGTGGACAATCTTGTAAAGAATGCCCTTGACCACACAAAGAGCGGAGATACGATTCAGGTAGAGTGGAATGCACTGCCGTCCATGGTTCAGATCAAAGTGCGCGACAACGGCAGCGGTATCCACCCGGAAGATTTGTACCATATCTTCAAACGGTTTTATCGCAGCCGCTTTTCACAGGATACACAGGGCATCGGGCTGGGTCTTCCGTTGGCAAAAGCCGTTGTGGAAGCCCATCACGGCACCATTGAAGTAGACAGCGAGCTGGGAAAGGGCACGACCTTTACTCTGAATTTTCCGATTCCTACAAAATTGTAGGCTGCGTGTAGGCTTGCAGTAAGGTTGACGTGTTATCCTTTTCTGCACAGACAGAGATAATCCGTCTGAATCGAAGGAACCTGCAAAGTGAGGGATACACTATGGAACTATTAGAAGTCAACCATCTCTGCAAGACCTACGGCAGCGGAGAAACTGCTGTCCATGCGCTGAAAGATGTTAGCTTTTCAGTGCCGAAAGGCGAATATGTGGCGGTCGTTGGCGAATCCGGCTCCGGCAAAAGCACCCTGCTCAACCTGATTGGCGGACTGGATACGCCGACTTCCGGCAAGGTGCTGATTGACGGCAAGGATGTTTTTGCCATGAAAGACCGGGAGCTGACGATCTTCCGCCGCCGCAATATCGGTTTTATCTTTCAGGCATTCAACCTCATCCCGGAACTGACCGTAGAACAGAACATCCTGTTCCCGGTGCTGCTGGACTACCAAAAGCCGGACAGGGCATATCTGGAAGAACTGCTGACCGTGCTGAATCTGAAAGACCGTCGGAAGCATCTGCCAAGCCAGCTTTCCGGTGGGCAGCAGCAACGGGTAGCCATTGGCCGCGCCCTGATGACCCGCCCTTCCCTGATTTTGGCGGATGAGCCGACCGGCAATCTGGACACCCAGAACACCAGCGAGGTCATTGCCCTGCTGAAAGAAACATCCCGGAAATACGAGCAGACCATCCTGATGATCACCCACAACCGCAGCATTGCGCAGACGGCAGACCGGGTGCTGCAGGTATCGGACGGCTGCCTGACCGATTTTGGGAGGTGCCGGGAATGAGAAGTACAGAAATGAAAAGCTATCTGAGCCTGATCCCGATTTCTGCCAAGGTACGCAGACGGCAGAACCGCATGACGATTTTGTGCATCGTCCTTGCGGTGTTTCTGGTCACGGCGGTGTTCAGTATGGCAGATATGGCGATTCGGATGGAAACCTCAAACCAGCTGAACAAAAACGGAAACTGGCATATCATGGTAAAGGACATCTCCCCTGAAACAGCCGCAGAGCTTGCCGCACAGAAGGATGTTGCTGCATTTTCGGCGTATAGCGACATCAACGCTTCCCTTACGGAAAACTACTTTGCCGGAGATAAACGTGCCGCACTGGTAGGAGCAGATGATGCGATCCTTCAAATCTTTCCGGGAATGCAGTGCAGCACTGCCCCGGCGGATGGCGAAGTGCTCGTGACAGCAAACATCCGGGATTGGCTGGATGTCACGGTCGGTACAGCGATTCCGCTGACGCTCCCGGATGGACAGACCATTTCGCTTACTGTCGCAGGTTTCAATGAGGATACCTCCGATGCGAACCAGTATGATGCTGTTGTGCTGGTGATGAACCGCAGTACATTTTCTCAGATTGCCGCACAGGTAGAAGAGTCCTTTGAAACACAGTATTTCATCCAGTTCAAGCCACATACCAATTTGCGGCAGTCCATTGTGAACATCGAAAACAAGTACGGAATTTCAGAAGAAAAAATCTCCGAAAATACTTACCTGATGGCGTTGAACGCAAGCAGCAACAACGATTATATTGTAGGCTTATATGCGGTAGCGGCTGTGTTGGCTGGCATGGTCGTCCTTGCCGGAATTTTTATGATCACAGGCAGCATCAACAGCAATGTAGCGCAGCGTACCAGCTATTATGGAATGCTGCGTTGTCTTGGGGCAGGAAAAAATCAGGTTCGGATGCTTGTCCGGCTGGAAGCTCTTTTCTGGTGTAAAACTGCTGTTCCAGCAGGATGTGTGCTGGGAATCGTTTCCACATGGGGATTGTGTTCCTTTCTGCGTGGATTTGTCGGCGATGAATTCAGCTCTTTACCAGTGCTTGGCATCAGCCCGGTCGGCATTGTTTGCGGAATGGTATTGGGACTAGTCACGGTTTGGTTCGCGGCATCTTCTCCGGCACGGCGGGCGGCAAAAGCTTCTCCGATCACAGCAGCAACCGGGAATGCGGTGGAAAATGCAGCGGCTTCTCCGTGTCATGCTCGGTTGTTTGGAAGTCGTGCAGAGCTTTCTTTGGGCGTGAGCCATGCAACCTCGTCCAAAAAGAACTTGCTTCTGATGACAGGTTCCTTTGCGTTAAGTATTCTCCTGTTTTTGAGCTTTTCGGTTTTGCTTCGATGGGTTGGATTTGCGCTGAATCCGTTGCAGTCCTACGCACCGGACTTATCGGTGGCTGAAACATCCGGGCAAAATGTCCTTGACCCGGTGCTGGTGGAGCAGCTGGAAGCTCTGCCGGAAGTCAAACACGCATTCGGGCGGATGTATTGCCCGCTCCCGGCGGAATATCAGGGAAAACAGGGGTCCATCGACCTGATTTCATACGATACGATACAGTTTGGCTGGGACGAAAAAAGACCTGATTGGCGGAACCCTTCCGCAGGAGCCGGAGGATGGCACATACCCTGTGCTGACGGTATTCGACAAAAAGCAACTCCCTGACCGTGGGTGATACCATCCAGCTGGAGGATGCAAAGCTCACAGTCGTGGGTGTATTGAACGACAGCCCGTTCAGTAGTACCGATTCCCCGATTGTTATCTGCACCGAAGAAACCTTCCATCAGCTGACCGGGCAAAACCGCTATGCGGTGATCGATATTCAACTAAAAGATACCACAGCAGACGCAGCCATTGCACAAATACACACCCTGCTGAGCGACACGTTAAACAAGCAGGTTGTTTTTTCCAATCGAATCGAAGGAAATCGGATGATACAAAGCACCTACTGGGCGTTCCATCTGGTGGTCTATGCGTTTCTCATCGTGATTGCAGGAATCACCATTCTGAACATCGTCAACAGCATTTCCATGAGCGTGTCGGCACGAATGAAGCAGTATGGCATCCTGCGTGCCATCGGGATGGATGATGCACAGCTGAAACGCATGATCTCTGCCGAAGCTGGCACCTATGCGGTGTCCGGTCTTGTGGTGGGCATTGCGCTGGGTCTTGTGCTGAATCGGAAGCTGCATATCCTGCTCATCACCCATTATTTCGGTGCAGCGTGGCAGGTGCCGTGGGGCTGTCTTGCCGTGATTGTCGTAGTCGTGCTGGCGGCGGTGGTGCTGGCAGTATATAACCCGGTCAGGCGAATCCTCATGCAGCCCATTACTGCAACCATCAGTGAATTATAAGCCAGAACAACAGATGCCCACCAGCTTATGGCGAAAACCATAGGTCGGTGGGCATCGTGTTCTTTATAAGGGCTTAATCTTCCGGTCTGCCGTGGTCACAGCCAAGGGAAAGATAATGCTCCGTCCCTCCACCCAGCACAAGCTGAGCGTACTCCAAGGGCTTGTTGTAGAGCAGCCAGTCCAGCTCTGCCCGCTGTGCCGGAGTGTTGCCGTACTCATCCTCGACGGCGATGCAGTCGATGGCAAGGGTGGTGTATGACGTTTGCAAACATTGCAATGGCCAAACCCCTTTAGCATATAATATGATTGAGTGCTTTTAAATTTAAGCACTTGAACTTACGTCCTTTTGTGGTATAATAAAGCTAGAGGATAGCGGCATTGACCAGCTATCGGTGGCGATGAAGCAGTGGACTGGTTCGGTATCAGCCGATTGTGGAGCCAGACCGTGGGTTGAGCGATAACCACAAGCCGAATAGATTCGATGAATCGAAAGAAAACGCTTAATAGGAGCCTTGCCTTTCGGCAGGGCTTCTATTTTTTTGAGGGAAGGTGAAAATGTGCAGGACGAACAGCAAGATATTTTGTATCGGGCAGCAGAAGTCTGGAAAGAACTGACTGAGTACCACTATGTTTTCACCTACGGCTATAAGGGTGAACTGCACGAGATCAAGCTGACATTTTCACCAGAGGACTTCCCTCACCTTGCTGGGTTCCACTACCTGAAAGATATTGCCCTTCCCCGGTATAGCCCGCGCAAAACAGTGGATATGATTCTATCCGGCAAGATCACCTACGACAAGGTAAAGAAGGGTACACTCTATCAGGAGTATGTGAAACCGCGTCTGCTGGCACTGGTGCGGTTGAAAGAAATACTGGAACAGGAGTTTGATTTGTTTTCCTATATGCCCCAGTTCTATCCGTTCGTGACCAAAATCAAAGCGGACTACCTGATTTCCAGCCAGATCGAACCAACTGCCTTTGTGTTCATTATCCGGGAATCTCCCTCCGGCAATGCGGTATGTGACTTTCTGTGTTGTTCTGCTTTTGAAGAAAGCGGCCGTGACTACCGTGCAAACCAACGTTCTCGAACGCTCCTGAAGAAAGAGCGTGTACATATCGAAACGCAAGACACGGTGGTTCTGTATGACCGCTTGCCGAAAAATCTCGATTAACAAAACGATGCCCACTCACTCATGGAAAAACCATGGGCGGGTGGGCATCACTTGTTACCCTTCTGTCAGAGCAGAAATGGTAGGTTGTCCATTTGGCATAAAATGATAGATGGGACAAGATTCAAAGAACTTCTGTGATTCTTCAGGTAGCTTATCAAAGTGAATTTTAGCCGCAACAGGATTATCTAATAGTAGATATGCACCAACGTAAATAGACTCATTGTCTTGGGCTACTTCAATAAGAGAAAGAATTTCGGCTTGTTCAGTCGAAGTCAATATGCGAGAGCGTTTGACGGACTGAAGATAGTTGAGAATAGCAATCGGATGCTCTGTATATGGATCAGAATCCTTAATCCAAAGCGCGAGGGTAGTCGCAGTGGATAGTAGCTCAATGCGACTATTTTTACTTCATCGTATGCTTTAAGCATTTCAAGAAGAAGTGCATTGAGCGAATGAGAATAATCTTCGGAAAAAGGACGTGCTGAACGGCATCAAGTAGCGCGTTATAGTCGATATTGCAGTACTTCAACATTGCATCTTTATTTAACATGACGAAGTGAGTGGATGGATATTCTTTATCATTTTTGTCAAACTCGCGATATATCAGTGGTACATAGTTAAAATCATAGATGTTATGGTATTCACTATTTTCTTCAGTCGGAACAACCCATAAAAGAAGTTCTAGATTAGCAATATGGCAGCTTCGAAGAAGCGATTGGCTTGAACACATCTT
>ENA-OQJG01000056-OQJG01000056.1-human-gut-metagenome-genome-assembly--contig:-NODE-56-length-18230-cov-3.460310_pt1 | contig 18230 bp, 15 predicted proteins | sample MGYA00242601_ERZ504767 | MGnify/ENA primary metagenome ERZ504767 (study PRJEB26092, sample SAMD00036362) | human gut metagenome | host: Homo sapiens | study: EMG produced TPA metagenomics assembly of... | reverse complement strand
ACTTAAGGATATTAAGAAACAAATCAGCATACCGCTTGTTGCTGATATACACTTTGATTACAAACTTGCAATAGCTGCGATTGAAAACGGAGCCGAACAAAATCCGAATCAATCCCGGCAACATAGGAAGCGCTGAAAGGGTAAAGGCTGTGGTAGATGTAGCAAAGGAGAGAAATATCCCTATCCGCGTCGGTGTAAACAGTGGCTCTCTTGAAAAAGACCTGGTAGAGAAATATCATGGTGTGACAGCAGAGGGACTTGTGGAGAGCGCTCTGGACAAGGTAAAGCTCATAGAAGATATGGGGTATGACAATCTTGTCATAAGCATCAAATCATCAGATGTCATGATGTGTGTTAAAGCACATGAGCTTATTTCAGATAAAACCAATCATCCGCTCCATGTGGGTATCACAGAGGCAGGCACAATAATAAGCGGCAATATAAAGTCAGCTATCGGACTCGGACTGATACTAAGCCAGGGCATAGGTGATACAATACGTGTGTCTCTCACAGGAAGTCCTCTCGAGGAAATCAAGTCTGCCAAGCTCATTTTAAGAACTCTTGGTCTTAGAAAGGGTGGCATAGAGGTTGTTTCATGTCCTACCTGCGGCCGCACACAGATAGATCTTATCGGGCTTGCAAATCAGGTGGAGACAATGGTTTCAGGATATGACCTTGACATAAAGGTTGCTGTCATGGGTTGTGTGGTAAACGGACCGGGTGAAGCAAAGGAAGCAGATCTTGGCGTGGCCGGAGGAATCGGCGAGGGTCTTATCATAAAGCACGGTGAGGTATTTAAAAAGGTGCCTGAGAGCGAGCTTTTGGGCGCATTGAAATATGAGCTTGACCATTGGGGTGAATAATTTTGACAAAGACATTTAAGGAAGTTTTCCCTACACTTAAGCTGGACAAAGATATGGAGAATCTGCTGGAGAATGCTGATGTCACCAGAATTTCCGTAAACCATGCAAGAGATTTTTACAAAATATATGTAAAAGCAAAACGCCTTATTTTCAAAAAAAATATCTGGAAGCTAGAAGAAAGCATAAAAAAACAGATATTTAAAAGTAAAGATATTACAGTAAAAATTATAGAGTCTTACGAGTTGTCTTCGCAGTACACACCGAAGACTCTTTTTGATGTCTATTTTGACAGTATTCTTGACGAAATAAACAGTCACAGTGTGCTTTTGTACAATCTGCTGCGCACATCAAAGTGGAGCTTTACCGACGATACACATGTCACAGTCACACTCGAGGAGACAATAATCGCAAAGACCAGAGGCAATACGGTCATAGAATTTCTTGAGAAGGTGTTCTGCGAGCGCTGTGGGATGGATTTTATCGTTAATCTGCAGTACGAAAAACCAAAATCAGCAAATACCGTCAGAATGCTGACAAGCAGATTGAGCAGGAAGTGCAAAATATTGTCGCCCGCACTAAATTTGCCATGGCAAAAGATAACGGTGATGAAGATGCTAAAGTGGCTGTCGATGACGGTGCAATGTTTGTAGGAGGCAGTGATAATGCATCCGGTACAATAAATGATAGTAAAACTGAGGCAACTAAAGTTTCAAACAGGAAAAAAAGAAGGCAAAAACAGACTCTGACAGCAATTCAAGGAATAATTCGGCCGGCACTGATAAAAAGCCTGAGAAGAAGTTTGAAAAGAAGTTCGAGAAAAAGTTCGAGCGCAAAGGAGATTTCAGACGCAAATATGACAATGACCCTGATATCGTGTACGGAAGAAGCTTTGATGATGAAGAGATGTCCATTGAAAAGATTGACGGTCCTATCGGTGAGGTTACAATAAAGGGCAAGATTCTTACGGTTGAATCCCGCGAAATCAGAAACGAAAAGACTATCATTATGTTTGCGGTCACTGATTTCACAGACACCATCATGCTCAAGCTCTTTGCCAGAAATGATGACGTAGCAGATATTCTTGCATATATTGCCCCGGGCAACTTTGTTAAGGCAAAGGGAGTTGTGACTGTAGATAAATATGACAGTGATTTGTCAATAACCTCAATAGTCGGGCTTAAAAAAATACCTGACTTTACCTCAAAGAGAGAGGATACTGCTGCCGAAAAACGTGTTGAGCTTCACTGTCACACCAAGATGAGTGACATGGATGGCGTGTCTGACGTAAAGGATATTGTGAAATGTGCAATGCGCTGGGGGCACAAGGCCATTGCTATTACAGACCACGGTGATGTGCAGGCATTCCCTGATGCTAACCATACTGTGGATGATAAATTTAAGGTCATTTACGGTGTGGAAGCATATCTGGTCGATGATACAAAGGATATTGTGGAGAATGCAGCCGGTCAGTCGCTGGATGACAAGTACGTGGTATTTGATATAGAGACAACAGGCTTTTCTCCGGAAAAGAATAAAATCATAGAAATAGGTGCGGTGAAGGTCATCGGTGGCGAGATTGTAGACCGCTATTCCACATTTATAAACCCTGAGGTACCTATTCCATTCAGGATTGAGGAGCTCACCTCGATAAGGGATGATATGGTTATCACATCGCCAACAGTGGATGTCATACTGCCACAGTTTATGGTAGTTTTGCAAGGACTGCATCATGGTCGCCCACAACGCTGACTTTGATATGAGCTTTATAAAGCGAAACTGCGCGCTGCTTGGCATGGAGTGTAATCCTACTATAGTGGACACGGTGGCTCTTGCGAGAGTGCTTCTGCCACAGTTAAACAGATTTAAGCTGGATACAGTGGCCAAGGCTCTAAACATCTCGCTTGACCATCATCACAGAGCGGTGGATGATGCCGCATGTACCGCAGAGATATTTGTCAAATTCATAGAAAAGCTAAAGGACAGGGGCATATCAGGCTTAGATGAGGTAAATGCCCTGGCAAAATCATCTGTTGAGATGATAAGGAAGATGCCTACATACCATGCCATCATTCTTGCAACCTGTGACCAGGGGCGTACCAATCTCTACAGGCTTATCTCGCTGTCACACATCAAGTATTATAATAAGAGACCGCGAATACCAAAATCAGAGTTTAACAAGTATCGTGATGGGCTTTTAATAGGCTCAGCCTGTGAGGCAGGAGAGCTTTACAGAGCTATTTTAAACGGAAGACCACAGGAGGAAATCACAAGGCTTGTGAATTTCTATGATTACCTGGAGATACAGCCTCTTGGCAACAACGCATTTATGATACGTGACGAGGATTCCGATATTGCTTCAAACGATGACCTTATCGATATAAATAAGCGAATCGTAAAGCTTGGAGAGGAATTTGGAAAGCTGGTTGTTGCAACCTGTGACGTACATTTCTTAAATCCCGAGGACGAGGTATACCGTCGTATTATCATGGCCGGTAAGGGCTTTAAGGATGCAGATGAGCAGGCTCCGCTTTACTTAAGGACCACAGAGGAAATGCTAAAGGAGTTTGAATATCTCGGAAGCAAAAAGGCTGAGGAGGTAGTCATCACCAATACCAATAAGATAGCAGACATGTGTGAGCGTATCTCACCGGTCAGACCTGATAAATGTCCGCCGGTTATCGAAAACTCTGACGGCATGCTTCGTGAAATCTGCTATAACAAGGCAAACAGGATGTACGGAGATCCGCTGCCGCCTATAGTTAAGGAAAGGCTTGACAGAGAGCTCAACTCTATTATTTCAAACGGCTATGCCGTAATGTACATCATCGCACAGAAGCTTGTGTGGAAATCAAATGAGGATGGCTATCTGGTTGGCTCGCGAGGCTCCGTAGGAAGCTCGTTTGTTGCAACCATGTCAGGTATCACAGAGGTTAATCCGCTGCATGCTCACTATTTGTGTACACACTGCAAATACAGTGATTTTGATTCACCAGAGGTACAGGCATTTTCAGGCCGTGGTGGCTGTGATATGCCGGATAAGCTCTGTCCAAAGTGCGGCAGACCTTTAAGCAAGGAGGGTTTTGATATTCCGTTTGAAACCTTCCTCGGTTTCAAGGGAAACAAGGAGCCGGATATCGATCTGAACTTCTCCGGTGAGTACCAGTCAAAGGCACACAAATATACCGAGGTTATTTTCGGAGAGGGCCAGACCTTTAAAGCCGGAACCATAGGTACACTTGCTGACAAGACCGCATTTGGATACATTAAAAACTATTATGAGGAGCGCGGTATCAGAAAGCGAAATTGCGAGATAGACAGGATAGTGCAGGGCTGTGTCGGTGTTCGACGTACTACGGGACAGCATCCGGGTGGTATAGTTGTGCTGCCGATGGGTGAGGAGATTAATACCTTTACTCCTGTACAGCATCCTGCGAATGATATGACCGTTGACATCACGACAACGCATTTTGACTACCATTCAATCGACCACAACCTGTTAAAGCTCGATATACTTGGACACGATGATCCTACCATGATTCGTATGCTGCAGGATCTGACAGGTGTTGACCCAACAAAGATTCCGCTTGACGACAAGGCTGTCATGTCACTGTTTCAGAACACCTCCGCTTTGGGCATAGAGCCTGAGGATATCGATGGATGTCCGCTTGGAGCTTTAGGTATACCGGAGTTTGGTACCGATTTTGCCATGGGCATGCTCCTTGATACAAAGCCAAAGGAGTTTTCTGACCTCATTCGTATCGCCGGATTATCACACGGTACCGACGTATGGCTTGGCAATGCACAGACTCTTATCGAGGAAGGCACAGCTACCATTTCAACCTGTATCTGTACCAGAGATGATATTATGACATATCTGATTTCCATGGGACTTGAATCTGAGGAAGCCTTCAACATCATGGAGAAAGTGCGAAAGGGCATTATTGCCAAGGGCAAATGCCCTCAGTGGCCACAGTGGAAGGAGGATATGAAGGCACACGGTGTGCCTGACTGGTATATCTGGTCATGCGAGAAAATCAAGTACATGTTTCCTAAAGCCCATGCTGCGGCATACGTTATGATGGCATGGAGAATTGCCTACTGTAAGGTTTTCTATCCGCTTGCATACTACGCAGCATACTTTTCAATCCGTGCCACAGGCTTTTCATATGAGCTTATGTGTCAGGGAAATGACCGACTCGAAAACTACATGAAGGACTATAAGAAAAGAAAAGACACGCTGTCAAACAAGGAGCAGGATGTATTTAAGGACATGCGTATCGTACAGGAAATGTATGCCAGAGGCTTTGATTTCATGCCTCTTGATATATACAGGGCTCACCCTAACCGTTTCCAGATAATTGACGGTAAGCTCATGCCGGCCATAAACAGTATTGACGGACTAGGCGACAATGCCGCTATTTATATTTCGGAAGCGGCAAAGGACGGACCATTCCTCTCAAAGGATGATTTCAGGGAGAGAACTCATGTATCGCGAACAGCCGTAGACCTCATGTCAGATTTGGGACTGCTTGGTTCACTGCCGGAGTCAAACCAGCTTTCACTTTTCGATTTTGGAGCATAATCCGGCAGTTTAGCATAAAACATATACTATAACAATAATAAAAATCCACTACTCATTGACAGACTAATAAATCTGTAAATAGGGTAGTGGATTTTGTGTATAATATGTATTGATTTTAAATATTAAATCTTATTTTAATTTTCTTCAATAAAATCTATCTGATACTCATCCATGTACTTGATACGTGCAAGTGAGTAAACCTCATAGCCCTGCTCGTTGATCTTTCTTCTGCCGGGCTGGAATGACTTCTCAATAAGGATTCCTATACCGGCAACTGTAGCGTGAGCCATGCGAAGAAGTCTGATGGCACCTGTAGCAGCCTCTCCGTCAGCCATGAAATCATCAATCAAAAGAATATTGTCATCCTCTGAGATAACATCGCGTGAAAGTGTAAGCTCATAGCTCTTCTCTGTTGTAAATGAAGTAACCTGTGTCTGATATAAATCATTATGTAATGTCTTTGAAGGCTGCTTCTTTAAAATAACAAGCGGTACATTCATCTTGGCTGCTGCCATAAGTGCCGGAGCAATTCCTGAGCTCTCTATTGTGACAACCTTTGTGATTCCCTTACCGGCAAAGTGATTTGCGAAATCCTCACCGATGTGCTCCATAAGCACCGGATCCACCTGATGGTTGATAAATTTGTTGACCTTTAAGATATTTGTGCCAATAACCTGGCCATCCTTGAGAATTCGATCTTGCAGTTCTTTCATTTTGTTCACCTCATAAAAAATAAATTGTTATTATTATAGCACTATTCTTCGACAATATCACTATAAATTTTAGAATAAATTTCTTCAACCATATGATCGAGGAAGCTTTCCTCAAGCAGGCTGTATTTTTCAGTAATAACTGATGTGATAAGCTCAGCTCTTTTGTAGTATAAATCACCTGAGCAGGCATCTCCTTTTTCACCCGATGACGCTAAAGTCATAAGCTCGTCCTTATGAGTGACGGTCACGTATTCCATGATTTCCTTTTCGAGGGAATTATTCAGATCAATTTTTTTTGAAATGTCCCTAAGCTCCATAAATGACTTCATTCCTATGATAAAAAATATCAAGAAAACAAGCCCCATTACGATAGAAACCATGAGCTTGTTTACCGAGTCTAAAGCGGCAAGCTTTATAACTCCTGTATCAAGCAGCACAATAGCAATAAGCCCTATCGCACCGACTGCGGTGAAGCACTGTCCGGTTGCTTTTGTATCCTCGTATCGTTTTTGTTCATCAACGTATATTTTCATACGGCCTCCATATTGTTTAATTATAGTTATATGTTATAATGAAACGATGAAAATTACAATATTATGTGTAGGAAAAGTTAAAGAAAAATTTTACAGAGATGCGATTGCTGAGTACTCAAAGCGCCTAAGCCGTTACTGTAAGCTTGAAATCACTGAGGTTTCCGATGAAAAGACAAGCGAGCAGGCCACACAGACAGAGATAGACATCGTAAAAAATAAAGAAGGTGAGAGGCTTCTTAAAAATATAAAAGACGATGCATATGTATTTTGTCTGGCGATAGATGGAAAACAGCTTGATTCGGTTGAGCTGTCACAGAAGATGGATAAGCTTATGACAGGCGGCAAAAGTCATCTTGTTTTTGTAATAGGAGGCTCTCTGGGGCTGTCCGATGATGTATTGAAGTGCGCTGACTATAAGCTTTCATTTTCTAAAATGACATTCCCCCATCAGCTCATGCGCGTAATTTTACTGGAGCAGATTTACAGGTCGTTTCGCATCAGCAATAATGAGCCGTACCACAAATAACCGGCATAATTCAGCCTAAATAAACATATGTTAATATATGAAGATGCAAAAAGTAACTGATTCGTTCGAGCTTCCAAAGGACATAGTGCTAGGGCTTCCAATTGTAACAGCATATGGTTATAATGAATTGACTATAGAAAACCACAAGGGTATTCTGTCATTTTCGGACAAGGCCGTAACTGTAAGGGCAGCAGACAGTACCATAAAAATATCCGGCAGCCGCCTTGAAATAAAGGAATTTACAAAGGATTTAATAATAATAGCCGGTCATTTAAAGGGTGTTATATATGAGTATTAAAGCTTATGCAACAGTAAGGCTAACAGGCTGCAATATCAGGCGCTTCATAAATCTGTGCACGGCAAACCATATAAAAATATGGAACCTTAAATATGTAAGTCCAAAGGAATATGAGGCCTGCTGCAGTACAGAAGATATTTTTCTAATGAAGCCGCACCTGAAAAAGACGCATACAAGGCTTCTCGTGGTAAAAAGACAGGGATACTTTGCTATAAGAGCATTTCTATATAAAATACGTATTATTACGGCTGCAATTACCGGCGTTTTTTGTATACACGCACTCATCTGCACAAGAATCTGGCACATTGTGCCTGAAGGAAACCGTTTCACGTATGATGAGTCGGTCATCTCCTTTATGGAGAGTGAAAATGTAACAATAGGCAGCCACAAGAGAGCAGATTACAGCCTCCTTGAAAAAAAGCTTGAGGAAAAATATCCCGATATCACGTGGTGCAGTATATACATAGAAAAAAATACCATGAAAATTGATATATCAGAGGGAATTAATTATAGGTAAATTATGACAAATCTTATTTTTATGTTATAATGGAAAATATTTTGATTGAAAGGCACATGAGCTAATGAGTTTAAATGAAGTATCTATAAAAATACCGGGCGAATATATACCAAACGTCTTTGGACAGTTTGATGCATTCGCCAAGAAAATAGAGCGCACACTGCACGTAACGCTTGTCTTAAGAGATGATTCCTTAAAGATTATCGGAGCGCAGGGAAATATTGATGGGGCAAAAGAGGTGTTCGAACAGCTCATTGCGCTGGCTGAGAGAGGCAACGTCATTACAGAGCAGAACGTAAACTATGCACTTGCACTTTTAGAGGAGCATAGAGGCAGTGAGATTGTTGAGATTGACAAGGATATCATTTGTCACACAATAAATGGCAAGCCCGTAAAGCCAAAAACCATAGGACAGAAGGAATATGTCGATGCAATCAGGAAAAAGATGATTGTGTTTGGCATGGGTCCTGCCGGAACAGGAAAGACCTATCTTGCCATGGCAATGGCTATAACAGCTTTTAAAAATGAGCAGGTGGGCCGTATTATCCTGACACGTCCTGCGATTGAAGCAGGCGAGAAGCTTGGCTTTCTGCCGGGAGATCTGCAGAGCAAGATTGACCCATATTTGAGACCGTTGTACGATGCTCTTTATCAGATAATGGGAGCTGAGAGCTTCCAGCGCAACATGGAAAAGGGCCTTATTGAGGTGGCTCCTCTTGCGTACATGAGAGGCCGTACACTTGACAATGCATTTATCATACTTGATGAGGCACAGAATACAACTCCTGCACAGATGAAGATGTTTCTTACACGAATCGGCTTTGGCTCAAAGGTTGTCGTGACAGGTGATGCGACACAAAAGGATCTTGCACCTGGAGCAAAATCTGGGCTTGATGTGGCACTTAGGGTGCTTAAAAACATAGATGATATAGGCATATGCAATCTGACAAGCAAGGATGTCGTTCGTCATCCGCTTGTACAAAAAATTGTTCAGGCTTATGATGATTATGAAAATAAGCAGACTGCAAAGACTGCAAGAAAGCAGAGGAAGAGCAATAAATGAGTTTTTTTATCGAAAAAGAAGTAGAATGCAATTTTAATTTTGATTATGAAAAGGTCGCAGAAGCTGTTGTTTCTGCTTCACTTGAGCACGAGAGCTTTCCGTATGAGGCGGAGGTTAATTTGACACTGACAGACAATGAAGGGATACATGCCATCAATAAGGAGTACAGACAGATAGACAGGCCCACAGATGTATTATCTTTTCCGATGCTTTCATATGAAACGCCCGGAGATTTTTCTTTCCTTTCAGATGAAAATGAGGATGATTTCAATCCTGATACAGGAGAGGTCATGCTAGGTGACATTATCATATCCGTCGACAAAGTAAAGGAGCAGGCCATAGAATACGGACACAGCGAAAAAAGAGAGTTTGCCTTTCTGATTACACACAGCATGCTTCATCTGTTCGGATATGACCACATGGAGGCTGATGAGGCGGCCGTAATGGAAGAGCACCAGAGAAAAATACTTGACGCTTTAGGTATAACACGCTAATATTTAAGCTGGTTATCAATTGAAATAGAGGATTTTATAAATGTCTAAAAAAAACAATGGGGCAAGTAATGCCTTAGTACAGGGCTCCATACTTGCCGTAGCATCTATCATAAGCAGAATAATAGGACTCATATATCGCATACCGATGCAGCGTATATTGGGCGATATCGGAATCGGCTATTATTCCACAGCTTTTGAAATATATAATGTCATGCTGATTATATCATCATACAGCTTACCACTTGCCGTATCAAAGATGGTTTCAGCCCAGATGGCAAAAAAGAGGCGGACTGCGACGTATCAGATACTGAAGTGTGCTCTGCTTTTTGCAACCATCAGTGGCACAACGGTTGCACTCATACTGTTTTTCGGTGGCAATTTTTTTGCGACGACGCTTCTTAACACACCATACAGTATTTTTGCCTTAAGAGTACTGGCTCCGGGGCTTTTGGTAGTTGCAGTGCTTGGCGTCATCAGAGGCTTTTTCCAGGGACTGGGTACTATGATGCCAAGTGCCGTATCACAGATAATAGAGCAGATAGTAAATGCCATAGTCAGTGTATGGGCGCCTACGTGCTATACCGTACAGGTACAAGGATTGGCGCAGTGCTTGGTGACAAGGAGCACTATGCCGCTGCCTACGGTGCAGCAGGCGGTACACTTGGAACAGTTCTTGGCTCTGTAGCAGCACTTTTATTTGTGGTATTTATCTTTGCCATCTATATGAAGGTGTTCAAGAGGCAGATGAAAAGAGAACGAAATGTCAGGGTAAGCTCATTTGGCTACACCATGAAGATTCTTGTAATTACGGTTATTCCGGTGCTTTTAAGTACTACTATATACAATATCAGTGGTATTATCGACCAGGGTATTTTCAAGCAGGTTGCACTGCTTCAGGGATACACTCAGAATGATATAGACGTATGGTGGGGTGTATACACCGGAAAGTACAAGCTTTTAATCAATGTGCCTATATCCATAGCATCAGCTATGGCAGCATCCTTTGTGCCGGTGCTTACAGGCGCATATCACAGGGACGATATGGAGGCAGTGAGAGGACAGATTAATCTTTCCACACGCTTTATCATGGTTGTCGCATTCCCATGTGCAGTAGGGCTTGCCGTGTTTGGACTACCAATATTTAATATACTGTTCTCAAGCACCCGTGCAACAAATGCTGATGCATCACTTATGATGTATGTCGGTGCGGTTGCGGTAGTATTTTACTCGCTTTCCACTCTGTCCAACGGACTGCTGCAGGGAATTGACAGGCTCAAAGTTCCGGTAATCAACGCTGCGATATCCATTGTAGCGCATGTCATAGTACTCATACTGCTTATGCTCATATTCAGGCTCAATATACATGCAGTTGTGCTTGCCAATACGTTTTTTGCATTGCTCATGTGCTTTATGAACAGCATGGCTTTAAAGAAGTACAGCGGCTTTAAGCAGGAAATAAAAAGACCTTTATCATACCGGCCATCAGCTCGCTCATAATGGGAGTTATTTCGTATATAGTATACTTTATGCTTTACAAGGCCTGTCATATTGAGATTATCGCCTTCATTCTTGCTGCAATCATTGCGGTTATCTCATATGCAGTTGCGCTGCTTTTGCTCAAGGGACTGACTGAGGATGAGCTTAGACATTTTCCAAAGGGCACACTTATCATAAAAGGGGCAAAAAAATGTCATTTATTATAAAATTGAATAAATAACAAAAATTTACAGATACTGATTTTGAGGTGATAATATGAAAAGCAAAATCAGTATCTGTTTTTTAACTATTGTTGTAATTCTTCTTGCACTTGTTATGATAGAAAAAATCAATACGCAAAGAGCAGCAGACAAGGCTGCGATAATTGCACAAAGCAATGAAAATGATAAAGAAGAAAAAAATGAAAAAGAAAGCCTTCTGACATCAAATGAGGCTAAGAATGCAAAATACTGCATCAAAAATGACTCCGGAATGCTGTCTGTATACAACGGCACTGCAAGTGAAAAATACTTTGATACAGGCGTGTATTTTGAAGAACTGCCCGATGAAGCAAAAAATAAGGTTACAAATGGACTCTACTTTTTTAACGAAACTGATTTGTACGATTTTCTTGAAAGCTATTCGAGTTAATGTTAAAAATAATCAGTTAGGGGAAAGAATATGTACGATTTAATTATAATAGGTGCCGGTGCATCCGGGCTCATGGCGGCAGCAACTGCTGCATCAAAGGGAGCACGCGTGGCACTTTTAGAGCACAAGGATGATATAGGAAAGAAAATACTTGCAACAGGAAACGGCAGATGTAATTTCACAAACACTGATATGTCCGTAAATAAGTTTCACGGCAGTAAAGCGCTGATTAAAAACGGGTTGTCACAATTTAATTATGCAGACACAATACGTTTTTTTAAAGAACTTGGAATACCTGCATATGACAATGCAGGCTACATTTATCCAAATTCAAGGCAGGCTGCATCTGTTGTGGCAGCCTTTCGCATGGAGCTTATGAGACTTCATGTGGATGTGAAAACAGGCATAAGTATTACAGAAATTAAGACTACAGGGATTATGGCTAAAGACACAAAGTCTGCTGCTAATCCGGCAACTAATAAGAAGACAGATGACCGGACCGGTTACTGCATCCAAACAGACAAGGGCAGCTTTAAGTCCAAAAGGCTTATCATAGCGTGTGGCCTTACGGCTTCCCCAAAGCTTGGAAGTGACGGAAGCCTGTTTCGACAGATAGAAGCTCTCGGACATCATATCCAAAAGCCATTACCCGCGCTTTGCGGCTTTAGCTGTGATGGTCTTAATTTCAAAAAAATCACAGGCGTCAGGTGCGATGCTACCGTCGCTTCCGTGATAGACGGTCAAATGACAGAGCAAAATACAGGGGAGCTGCAGTTAGCTGACTATGGCATCTCAGGCATCCCGGTTTTTCAGATTTCAAGTCTTATGTCAAGAGCCCTCGATAAAGATCAAAGGGTCGAAGTGATAATTGACTTTTTGCCAGCTTTTAGTGATGATGAGCTTAATGGATACATAAAGGACAGAAGCAGTACAACGGCAGACAACCGCTCGTTAAATGAGATGCTTAACGGACTTTTAAACAATAAGCTTCTTCTTGAACTGATACACAAATCAGGAGTATCTCCTGACAAAAAGGGAAGGCTGTTGACAGATGATGATTGTAAAAGTCTCACCCGCTCAATAAAGCATACAGCCGTTTCGGTAAAAAGGCCAAGAGGAGCCGAATTTGCACAGGTGTGTGCAGGCGGCATATGTACAAAGGAAATAGATGTACGTACATTGGAGTCCAAAATCCATCCGGGGCTTTACTTTTGCGGCGAGCTGCTTGATGTGGACGGCATATGCGGTGGCTACAATCTGCAGTGGGCATGGACAAGTGGATATATAGCAGGAGAAATGCAGTAAATGATTAAAATTAACCAGATAAAGCTCCCCGTCACGCACAGTGATGAGGCATTAAAAAAGAAAATAATAAAAATGCTTAAGCTCAATGCCAAGACAGGCTTCACATACCGGATATTAAAGAAATCACTTGACGCGCGTAAAAACCTGAGCTGTTCTATACATATTCCGTTGCTGTAGAGCTAGATGATACAAAAAATAGCGAAGAAGCAATTGTAAAAAGAGCAAACAGTTCATCTGTGCTCATTTACAAAGAAAAAGAATACCGGATACCTGCGCACGGAAATATATCGCTTGACAGGCGCCCTGTTATTGCAGGGGCAGGACCTGCCGGGCTGTTTTGTGCATATATATTGGCAGAGGCAGGTTTTCGCCCGATAGTTATCGAGCGTGGCAGTCGGGTTGAGAAAAGAACCTGCGATGTACAAAAATTCTGGGAGAGCGGCATACTTAATCCCAAAAGCAATGTACAGTTTGGTGAGGGCGGTGCCGGAACCTTTTCAGACGGCAAGCTGAATACATCCGTAAAGGATCCTTCGGGCAGAAATCGTCTTGTGCTTGAGACATTTGTGCGCTTTGGGGCAGATCCGTCCATACTTTATGACAACAAGCCACATATTGGTACTGATGTGCTTTCAGAAGTAATTGTCAACATGCGTGAGTTTTTGGTTGACAAAGGAGTTACATTTGTATTTGACACCTGTGTAAACAATCTTGACATAGTTTCCCAAAAGCTATTAAGTGTTTACACGGATTCTGACAGTAACAGTAATAGTGAGATAAAGACAGATGTATGCGTTCTGGCACTCGGACACAGCGCCAGAGATACATTTGATATGCTTTACAACAAAGGCTTTGATATGGAGTGCAAGAGCTTTGCAGTCGGCTTTCGCGTTGAGCATCCGCAGCGCATGATAGATGAATCACAGTACGGTATTCAAAAGAAAATTATACTTCCGCCAAGCCCATACAAGGTCACATCCAATTTTCCGAATGGCAGAGGAGTCTATTCATTCTGCATGTGTCCGGGAGGATATGTGGTCAACTCATCGTCAACTGAAAATCACACGGTGGTTAACGGCATGAGCTATCACGACAGAAACAGCAAAAATGCGAACAGTGCCATCATAGTATCTGTTTCGCCGAAGGATTTCGGAGCAGATGATGCCCTCGCCGGAGTGAGATATCAGGAAAAGCTTGAAACAGAAAATTATAAGCGAGGCAATGGTTTAATACCACAGCAGCTTTTCGGTGATTTCTGTGATGACAGATTAACAACAGCATACGGTGATTTTGGCTCTTGTACAAAGGGAAACACCATCTTTGCAAAGCTGAATGGACTGATGAACGCTGACATGGAGCAGTCGTTCAAGCTTGGAATGGAACATTTTGGCCATCTGATACATGGCTTTGACAGAAAAGATGCTATTTTGTCCGGTATGGAGACACGCACATCTTCTCCGCTTCGCATAAAAAGAGATGAATCCTTTGAGAGCAACATCTCGGGTGTATACCCTTGCGGAGAGGGCGCAGGCTATGCAGGAGGCATTACATCTGCGGCAATCGACGGCATAAAGGTCGCAGAAGCAATTATTAAAAAATATAGGCCGGATTTTAAATAATATTTATACACATGAATAATATTTATACACGTAAAGAGAGGAAATATTCGTGGCAGAAGTATCACCAATGATGCAGCATTATCTGCAGACAAAAGAACAATATAAGGATTGTATTTTATTTTATCGCTTAGGAGACTTCTATGAGATGTTTTTTGACGATGCGATAATGGTTTCAAAGGAGCTTGAGCTTACGCTCACCGGCAAAAACTGCGGACTTGAAGAAAGAGCTCCTATGTGTGGAGTACCGTTTCACGCGGCAGACTCATATATCAACAGACTCGTATCAAACGGTCACAAGGTAGCTATCTGTGAACAGATGGAAGATCCAAAGCAGGCAAAGGGAATCGTAAAGCGAGAGGTAATCCGTGTTGTGACACCTGGCACAAACACTGATATGGCTTCTTTAGATGAGGCAAAAAACAATTACATAATGTCGATTGTATACACTGAGGACAAATACGGCATAGCGACCTGTGATGTCACAACAGGTGATTTTTTTACGACAGAGGTGGATGCGGAAAGAAAGCTGTTAGATGAGGTGAGCAGATTTAATCCATCGGAAATCATATGTAATGAAGCCTTCTACATGAGCGGAATAGATGTTGACGATATGAAAAACAGATTATCAATTACTGTTTCAGCACTCGACTCATGGTATTTTTCTGATGGTCTCGCAAATGAGACACTGCTTTCACATTTCCACGTACAGACAATAAATGCTCTGGGGCTTGAGGATTATGAGAGTGGAGTCATAGCTGCCGGCGCCCTGTTAAAGTACCTTTATGAAACGCAGATGAACTCGCTCGACAATATACTTGAGCTTCATCCGTACTCAATAGGCAAATATATGATAATAGACAGCTCATCAAGACGTAATTTGGAGCTTGTAGACACCCTTCGTGAAAAGCAAAAGAGAGGCTCACTGCTTTGGGTACTCGACAAGACACGCACGGCTATGGGAGCAAGACTGCTTCGCACCTATGTCGAGCAGCCTCTTATCGAAAAGTCAGAGATAATAAAGCGCCAGAAGCTTATCGAAGCACTTAATGCAAACGAAATAACAAGAGATGAAATCAGGGAATACCTTAATCCTATTTATGACCTTGAGCGTCTCATCACAAGAATCACCTACCAGTCAGCCAATCCGCGCGACCTTATTGCCTTCAGGGATTCTTTAAAAATGCTTCCCCCAATAAAGCAGCAGCTTTCAGACATACCGTGTGAGCTTACCGATGAGATTAACAAAGAGTTCGACGAGCTTAAGGATATATATGAGCTTTTACTTTCATCCATTGAGGATGAGCCGCCTATCTCACAGCGCGACGGAGACATCATAAAAGCAGGCTACAACGAGGAGGTTGACCGTCTTCGAGACGCAAAAACCAAGGGAAAGACATGGCTTGCAGAGCTTGAAGCCGATGAGCGTGAAAAAACAGGCATCAAAAACTTAAGAATCAAGTATAACAAGGTATTTGGATATTACCTTGAGGTCACAAACTCCTTCAAGGATTTAGTTCCTGATTATTATGTGAGAAAACAGACACTCACCAATGCAGAGCGCTACATAACACCGGAGCTTAAGGAGCTTGAGGATACCATTCTTGGAGCTGAAGACAGGCTCACATCACTTGAGTATGAGCTGTTTCGTGATGTAAGAAACAGATTTCCGACAATGTTTCAAGGATTCAGAAACAGCCAGAGCTATAGCACAGATTGATGTTTTTGCTTCGCTTGCTCTTGTTGCCAGTCAGAATAATTACTGCAAGCCAAAGATAAATGAAAGTGGGATAATAGACATAAAAAACGGACGTCATCCTGTAGTTGAAAAAATGATTACAAATGACATGTTTATAGAAAATGATACATATCTGGATCAGCACAAAAACAGAATCTCAATCATCACTGGACCAAACATGGCCGGTAAATCCACCTACATGAGACAGACAGCACTTATCGTTCTCATGGCACAGATTGGAAGCTTTGTACCTGCACAAACTGCAAATATCGGTATTGTAGACCGTATCTTCACGCGAGTCGGTGCATCTGACGACCTTGCAAGCGGACAAAGTACATTTATGGTTGAGATGAACGAGGTGGCAAATATACTAAGAAATGCAACCGCAAAATCCCTGCTCATTCTCGATGAGATTGGACGAGGCACGAGCACATTTGACGGACTAAGCATCGCCTGGGCAGTTGTAGAGCATATAAGCAATCCAAAGCTCCTCGGAGCAAAGACGCTTTTTGCAACGCATTATCACGAGCTCACCGAGCTTGAGGGCAAGCTTGACAGTGTAAACAACTACTGCATCGCTGTAAAGGAAAAGGGCGATGATATAGTATTCCTAAGAAAAATCGTAAAGGGCGGAGCTGACAGAAGCTACGGCATACAGGTAGCAAAGCTTGCAGGGCTGCCTGATTCAGTCATAGAGCGTGCCAAGGAAATCGCAGAGCAGCTTCTTGCAAATGATATCACAGATACTGTAAAAAACATATCTGTTGACAATGGCCGCAAGCATAAAAAGGAGCATCTTGACGAGGTTGATATGACACAGATTTCGCTTTTCGACACAGTGAAGGATGATGATATAATTGACGAGCTTCGAAGCATAGACATAGGCAACATGACACCACTTGATGCGTTAAACAAGCTGTATCAGCTCCAGAACAAGGTTAAAAACCGCTGGTAGAAAGGATTAAAATGCCAAATATTGCCATATTAAATCAGGAAACAATAGATAAAATAGCTGCAGGAGAGGTTGTTGAGCGTCCGTGCTCCGTGGTTAAAGAGCTGGTGGAAAATGCCATAGATGCAGGCTCCACAGCCATCACTGTGGAGATAAAGGAGGGCGGAATCTCATTCATCCGTATCACCGACAACGGCTGCGGAATTGAAAGAGACCAGGTTGCAGTTGCATTTTACCGTCACAGCACGAGTAAAATCCGCTCGGCAGAGGATTTACTTACTGTAAAGTCTCTCGGCTTCAGAGGTGAGGCGCTGTCAAGCATCTCGGCCGTTGCCCGCGTTGAGCTTATCACAAAAACCTACGATGAGCTCACCGGCACCAGATATGTGATCGAAGGCTCAAAGGAGCTTTCAAACGAGGAAATCGGTGCTCCGGACGGTACTACCTTCATAGTAAAGGATTTGTTTTATAATGTTCCGGCAAGACGTAAGTTTTTAAAGACAGCACAGACAGAGGGCAGCTACATAAGCGATATGGTTGAAAAGCTTGCGCTTTCACATCCCGATATATCGTTTAAGTTCATAAACAATAACCAGACAAAGCTTCACACCTCCGGAAACGGCAACAGAAAGGATATCATATACCATATATTCGGCCGCGAGATATCGTCATCACTGCTTGAGGTGAAGCATGAATGCGAATACTTTAAGGTGGAGGGCTTTATAGGAAATCCTGTTATCACAAGGGGCAACAGAAATTATGAGAATTATTTCATAAACGGCAGGTATGTAAAGAGCAATATATTGTCACGTGCAATAGAGGAGGCCTACAAGAGCTTTCTAATGCAGCATCAGTATCCGTTTACAGTGTCTTTACTTCACTATTTTTCAGTGAACTGGATGT
>ENA-OQJG01000055-OQJG01000055.1-human-gut-metagenome-genome-assembly--contig:-NODE-55-length-18396-cov-2.004434_pt1 | contig 18396 bp, 21 predicted proteins | sample MGYA00242601_ERZ504767 | MGnify/ENA primary metagenome ERZ504767 (study PRJEB26092, sample SAMD00036362) | human gut metagenome | host: Homo sapiens | study: EMG produced TPA metagenomics assembly of... | reverse complement strand
GTTTTTTTGAATGGAACCAGGTGTATTATTTACCCAAGAAACTGGTTGATTATGGTATTGGACGGAAATATTATGGGCAGAGTGGATTGTCGTCTCATTTGAAAGAGATGCATTGTGGGCGAAAAAGAAATTTTCAGATATTGAGAAGAAAAAAAAAAGATTTCTTTTACATTTTATATTGTGATGATTGTATTTGGTGAAATTAAGTTTTTGAGACGCAAGATGATTATAAACAGACAAAAGTAGATGTAAAGGCAACTATTGGAATTTAAAATAAGTTATGTTATAATATAGCAGTTTTATATGAAAAATATAGGAAGAAAAGAGGAATCAGAGCGAGTAATGAATAAAATGAAAACAAGATGTCAGGTGTTGTATAATTACAGATATCTGATCAAACAGCTGGTAACGAAAGATATAAAGTTAAAGTATAGAAGAAGTTTTCTGGGATATGTATGGAGCGTATTAAATCCATTAATGGTTATGGTCGTTATGTATTTAGTATTTTCCAAAATGTTCCGTTTTAATATAGACAATTATTCTGCATATCTTATCATTGGACAGACGTTGTTTACATTTATGACAGAAGCAACAAATCAGGCGATCTTTTCCATTACAGGAAATGGACCATTATTGAAAAAGGTTTATGTTCCTAAATATGTGTTTACCTTATCTAAGGTTACGAGTTCTTTGGTCAACTTAGTCTTTTCTCTGGGAGCTATGATTATTGTATTTGTTATTACTAAGGTACAGTTCTCATGGGCAATGCTGTTTTTTCCGGTTATTTTAATGGAAGTATATATTTTCAGCCTTGGTCTTGGCTTGTTTTTGGCAGAGGCAGCTGTATTCTTCAGAGATATACAGTATATTTATAATGTACTGACAACGGCATGGATGTATTTGACACCTATTTTCTATCCGATGGAACAGTTACCGGAATCAGTGCAGAAAGCAATTAAAATTTTTAATCCTATGTATCAGTATATCACACAGTTCCGTACGATATCACTTCATCAGACATTACCGGCTGCAGGAGATGTGGTATACGGATTTGCGATAGCATTTGTCTTTCTGATTGTTGGATCATGGGCATTTATAAGAAAACAGGACGATTTTATTTTATATATCTAGGAGAATGAAGATGGATGACAAGAATATTGTTATTGATGTGTCGGATGTAACAGTGCGTTTTAACCGTGCATCACAGCAGGTCAATAATTTAAAAGAATATGTAATAAAAATGGTAAAAAAAGAACTGATGTTTCAGGAATTCCTTGCCCTACAGAATGTAAGCCTTCAGGTTCGGAAAGGGGAAGCATGGGGAATCGTAGGAACGAATGGTTCCGGAAAATCCACATTGTTAAAGCTGATCTGTGGTATCTTAAAACCGTATAAGGGCAGTGTGATCCTTTCGGGAACGATCGCACCTCTGATTGAGTTGGGAGCCGGATTTGACGGTGAACTGACTGCCCGCGAGAATGTTCTGCTGAATGGAACACTGTTGGGGTACTCAGAGAGTTTTATGAAAGAGCAGTTTGAGGAAATCATTGATTTTGCTGAATTATGGGATTTTCTGGATATGCCGATCAAGAATTACTCTTCCGGTATGGCGGCAAGACTTGGATTTGCTGTGGCAACGATGGTTCAGCCGGATATCCTGATCTGTGACGAGGTATTATCCGTAGGAGATTATAAGTTTCAGGAAAAATGCGAAAAACGTATGAAACATATGTTAGAAACAGGAACAACATTATTATATGTGTCACATTCTATAACATCTGTACAGAATTTATGTGATCATGCATTGTGGCTTGACAAAGGACATGTGAAAATGTGTGGTGATGCTGATACAATTTGTGATGCATATATGAATTTCTAAACGAAGAATGATAAGAGGATTCTATGAGTGAGATAAAATTATTTGTAACCCATACGCCAAATCGCAATACAGTGAGAATAGAGCATCCACTGATGTATAATGTAATAGCGGGAAGTGCCTTTCTTGACTCAGTCAGTTCCGGAAGGAATGCTTTTGGATAATGAGGGGGACAATATTTCATTTAAGAACAAATCTTATTGTGAACTGACGACACAATATTGGGACGTGGAAAAATCAAACTGCAGATTATTATGGTTTTTGTCCATTACCGCAGATATTTTTCCTTTTCCAAAGTGAATCTGCAGGAAGCTGATTGTGGCTGCCTGATTTACCCGGTTTTGAGTGAAAACGTGAAACAGGAACTTTGTATGGATGAAGCATCCATGAGACAGACGATTGAGCAGTATGATTTTCTGATTGCAAAAGGGATTCCGGTAAATGCATTACAGGCGAAGTCTGTGTATCAACATTATAAGAATGCACCGGAACTCCATATAGAAGATTTAGATCTTTTTCTTTCTATTATTCGTGAAAAATATCCCGAACTGAATGACGTGGCTGAAAAATATGTGCATGGGAAAATCTTTTACCCATGCAATATGTTTATTATGAATAAAGAATTATTCTTTCAGTATTCTAAGATGCTGTTTGATATTCTGGATGAATTTGAACAGAGATGTGATATGAGCAGATATTCCAGAGAAGGTTTGCGCACACCGGGGCATTTAGGGGAACGCATGACGGGAATCTTTTTTGAATATCTGAAACAAAAAGGCGGATATCGTCTGGGACAGCTGCAGATGGCACAGATTGAACAAAATGAAGGTACTTCAAAAATCAGTGTGTCAGAAGACGATGAAATACCGGTTGTGTTAGCTGCCAATCAAGGATATGTTCCAATTTTATATACATGTCTGCAGTCGATTGCAGACCATATATCGGAACAAAGAGATTATAAAATATATATTTTTCATACTGATATTGAGCCGGAAAGCCAAAATGAAATAAGAAAACTTAAAAAGAAAATTTCGATGTTTCTTTGTTAATGTAAGGAGCCGGGTGGCTGGATATCAGTTAAAAGCGAAAGAACATATTTCCACGGAAACATTTTATCGTTTTCTGATTCTTGATATTTTAAAGATGTATCCGAAAGTGGTATACTTGGATTGTGACATGATCATCCGGCGTGATATCGCAGAGCTATATGATGTTAAACTCGGTGATAATATGTTGGCAGCAGTGATTGATCCGGATTTCGCAGGACAATGTAACGGAGCGAATGCTGACACACTTGCTTATTGCAGAGACGTCTTAAAATTAAAGGATCCTCTTGCTTATTTTCAGGCTGGTGTATTAGTGTTCCATATGGGGCAAATAGCAGATAAGATTAGTGTTCAAAAATTATTTGAAATGTCAGATACTGGAATTTACAAATATTCCGACCAGGATATTTTGAATATCGTATGTGAGGGTAAAGTTACTTATCTGAATATGCAGTGGAATGTTTTGACAGACTGTAATAAATATCGCTGGCAGCATGTGATCAAATCGGCACCTTATTATGTTATGGATGCTTATGAGAATGCCAGAAAGGATCCATATATCATCCATTATGCAGGTGCGGCAAAGCCCTGGAAAAATCCAAAAGATGATTTTGCAAAGGAATTCTGGAAGGTGGCACGAAAAACCCCTTATTATGAAGAACTGCTCTATGATATGTGCGGACAGGCAAAAGAAAAGATACATCCGGGGAAAGCAGTGGTTGACGTACTTAGGAAAGCGGCAAAAAAAATTTTGCCACAGGGAAGCTGGATACGGCGGACAGTTGGAAACCTATATTGGAAATTAAAAATAGACAGGAGAAGAAAAAGTTATGAAGTATGATTATCTGATTGCAGGAAGTGGGCTTTATGGAGCAGTTTTTGCCTATGAAATGAAAAAGAGAGGGAAAAAGTGTCTGGTTATTGATAAGAGAAACCATATTGGTGGAAATATCTACTGTGAAAAGATAGATGATATTAATGTACATAAATATGGTGCGCATATTTTTCATACTTCAAATAAAAAAGTGTGGGAATATATTAACCAGTTTGCAGAGTTTAATAATTACATTAATTCACCGATTGCCAGATATAAAGACGAATTATACAATCTTCCGTTTAATATGAATACATTCAGCAAAATGTGGGGGATTGTTACACCACAGGAAGCAAAAGACATCATTCAGTTACAGATCGCAGATTTAAATATTACGGAACCGAAAAACCTCGAAGAACAGGCATTATCCCTTGTCGGACGTGATGTCTATGAAAAACTGATCAAGGGATATACGGAAAAACAGTGGGGAAGAGACTGCAAAGACCTGCCGGCTTTTATCATCAAACGTCTGCCGTTACGTTTTACTTATGACAACAATTATTTTAATGACCGCTATCAGGGAATCCCGATCGGTGGATACACAGCCATCATTGAAAAAATGTTAGAGGGAACAGAGGTATTACTTAATACAGATTATAAAGAGTTTACTGCAAAGAACGGACAGGTCGCAGATAAAGTTCTGTATACAGGAATGATCGATGAATATTATGACTATAAACTGGGTGTCTTAGAGTATCGTTCCGTCCGATTTGAGCAGGAACGTTATGAGATGGAAAATTATCAGGGAAATGCTGTCGTGAATTACACAGACAGAGAAGTTCCATATACGAGAATCATCGAACATAAACATTTTGAATATGGAAAACAGCCTGTTACAATTATTTCCAAAGAGTACTCGAGTGAGTGGCATAAGGGAGATGAACCTTATTAATCCGGTAAATAACGAGAAAAATAATTCACTTTATGAAAAATAACCGCCAGCTTGCCGAGAGTGAGAACAATGTCAGTTTTTGGCGGAAGACTTGGTAATTATAAATATTATGATATGGACAAAGTGATCGAAGCGGCATTAGATAAAATTGAGGAGTTAAAATAAAAATGAGTGATATTAAGATTTTTGTGACACATACCCCAAACCGTGATACGATGCGTGTTAATAATTCGTTATTTTATAATGTGATTGCAGGAAGTGATTTTCAGACGAAAGAAGTACCGGAAGGTGTGTATCAGGATAATCAAGGGGACAATATTTCGTCTTTGAATAAATCATATTGTGAACTTACAACTCAGTACTGGGCATGGAAAAACATGCAGGCAGATTACTATGGATTTTGCCATTACCGACGATTTTTTCTCTTTTAGTGAAAAAAAGATCAAAGAGACATCATGGGGAACGATTGAATATGATTTCCTGGATCAGAAGGCAATGGATGAACTGGCATTGCATGAAAAAGCAGTGCAGGATTATATTGAAAAGTATGATTTCTTGATTGCCAAAGGTGTACCTACTTCTGATATGAATGCAAAGAGCGTTTATGAGCATTATAAAAAGGCACCGGAGTTACATATCGAGGATGCAGAGTTATTTTTAAAAATCATAGATGAAAAGTATTCATATCTGAGTGAGACAGCCAGAGAACTTTTTGAAGGTCATACGTTTTATCCATGCAACATGTTTATTGCCAAAAAAGACTTTTTGAGGATTATTCGAAAATTCTTTTTGATGTGTTAGAAGAATTTGAAAAGCGTGCGGATATGAGCGAGTATTCCAGAGAGGGATACCGCACGACTGGTCATTTAGGAGAAAGATTGGCGGGTATCTATTATATGTACCTGAAAAAACAGGGAAAGTACCGCCTGGGAGAGTTGCAGATTGCATTGATTCACAATGCAGATGCAGAGACAGAAGTTACACAGGCAACAGATGGGGATGTAGTACCGGTAGTACTTGCAGCAAACCAGAAATATGTTCCGATTTTATATACCTGTGCACAGTCGATCGTGGAACATACAAGTCATGACCGGAAGTATGAGATTTATGTATTCCATACAGATATCAATGCTGACAGCCAGAAAATGTTTACGGACAGATTGAATAGAGCGAATGTGAGATTTATTTTCGTGAATGTGAGCAGCAGGGTCGCCGGCTACGTCTTGCAGGCAAAGCAGCACATTACAACAGAAACATTTTACCGTTTCCTGATCCTTGATATTCTAAAGGTATATCCGAAAGTAGTATATCTGGATTGTGATATGATCATCTGTCATGATGTAGCAGAACTTTACGATACAGATATGGGAAACAGTCTGATTGCGGGTGCACTTGATCCTGATTTTGCAGGACAGTGTAATATGAAAAATTCAGAAATGCGTCAGTATTGTAAAAATACACTGGGACTCGAAAATCCGTTTGTATATTTTCAGGCGGGAGTACTTGTGTTTAATGTTACAGAGATGAGTAAAGTTGTGACAGTGGACAAACTACTCGAAATGTCGGATACAGGAATTTACCGTTTTTCAGATCAGGATATTCTGAATGTGGTATGTAAAGACAGGGTAACTTATCTGGATATGAAATGGAATATGATCTTTGACTGTGATCATTTCCGCTGGCAGAAAGTGATTAAATACGCACCGTATTATATTTTGGATGCCTATGAAAATGCGAGAAAAGATCCATATATTATTCATTATGCCGGATTTTTGAAGCCGTGGATGAAACCGGATGAAGATTTTGGATATGTATTCTGGGACATGGCGAGAAAAACACCATATTATGAGCAAATTTTAAGTGGAATGCAGCATCAGGGCGGCGGTCAGAATGTGACAGTAGATACAGTAATTGAAGCAAGAGCATTTAAGAGAACCAGAAAGCTGCTGATGAAAATATTTCCACAGGGAAGTGGAATTCGAAGAACGTTAGGGAAGATGTATTGGAGAATTTTTGGATAAATAGTGGAGTAGTATGAAAATGGAAGAAGGAAAAATTAGTGTTATTGTTCCGATTTATAAGGTAGAGAATTATTTAAATCGTTGTGTAGAGTCAATTCGAAAGCAGACATACCGTAATTTGGAAATCATACTTGTAGATGATGGATCACCGGATGCATGTGGGGAGATGTGTGACAGGTATGCGCAGGAAGATTCGCGGATTCGGGTGATCCATAAGGAAAATGGTGGATTATCAGATGCACGGAATGCAGGCATTGAGGTGGCTGCCGGAGAGTACATAGCTTTTATTGACAGTGATGACTGGATAGATGATAAGATGTATGAGGTATTATATCATACTTTATTGAAATATGATGCTGATATTGCAGAATGCAGCTATCGAAATCTATATGCGGACTGTATTGTTGAAGAAACAGCCTGTACCGGAAATGTGGTAGAAGGCGATAATATTTTTGCGTTGGAGGCAATGCTTGACTGGCATTACTTTAAACCCATGCGTGGAATAAGCTTTATAAGCGTAGTGTGAATTGCGGATGTCAGATATCCGAAAGGCAAACTTCATGAAGATGAATATACGACCTATAAATATATGTATAATGCCAGAAAGTTAGTATATATAGATTTTTCATTTTATAACTATGACAGAAGACGAACAGACAGTATTACAGGTGAAAAATTCAGAGAGGCAAATCTTGATGCTTGCTGGGCATTTCGTGAGAGAGTAGATTTTTTTGAAAAGCATGGGATAAAGTCATTAGAAAGGAAAATGAATGATATTTATTGCTGGATTCTTTTAGACCGGATTTATCAGTGCTATCGTCAGCAGGTGAATGGACCGAAAGTAAAAGCACTTGTAGAACAGGCAAGGAAAGACGTGGACTATTTGCAACAGCATGATGTTGATCCGTGGTATATTGAGGAATTTAAACTTTTGTCAAAAGGGCTTGAGAAGTATGGTATGGCAAGGAGTGTGCGTGAAAGAAAATGAAAAATGAGAAGGTCAGTATTATTGTTCCAGTGTATAATGCAGAACAATATCTTGGGTATACGATCACATCGATACTGAAACAGACATATAAAAATATAGAAATTATTTTGGTTAATGATGGATCGAAGGATGATTCACTTATCATATGCCAGAACTATGCTGCAATTGATGACAGAGTTAAAGTTCTGGATGTCCCAAATGGTGGAGTCAGCAATGCGCGAAACTGTGGAATTGAGTCGGCGACAGGAGAGTATATCCAGTTTGTTGATTCAGATGATGTGATAACAGAAAATATGACGGAACGACTGGTAGATACAATGCATATCTATGAAGCTGATATGGTAGTCTGTGGAATGCGTTATATGGTATTAGAAGGAAACAGACCTGTCAGTTCCAATGACTGGCTGCCACAGTATCTTGGAAAAGAATGTGTACTTTCGAGAGAAAAGTTTCTGGGTGATTTTTCAAGAATATTATTGTATACTGTGCTGCTTGAAGGACCATGTAATAAATTATATAAACGGGAATATTTTGACAAGTACGGATTGTGTTTTTCCACTTTGATAAGGAACTGGGAGAAGATTTTTTACTGAACTTACAATATTTTTCCCGATTAAAAAGAATTGTATTTATTTCAGACGTTCTCTATTACTATCTGCAATGGGGAAAAAATTCACTGACAACATGTTACAGAAGCAAAATGTTTGACAATCAGGTTTCTTTGCTGCAGGAATATGAAAAATTTTTACGTGTGCAATGTGTGTGGAAAGATGAGAATATTACCTTTTTTTACCAGTATGCTGTGGGACATGTAGTTCGTTGTATGAATATGTTGTTTGATTCCAGAAATGATGGAGAAGATGGTCAGATTAAGGCGGAACTATTTCGGATATTAGATAATGATTCAGTTATTACATGGATTGAAAATGCTGAATGGATTCCGGAAGGCTATGAATGGCTGAAGATTGTGTGAAAAATGTTAGATGTCGGATTTAGCATTTTGACAGATTAATGGATATGAGCAGGCAGAAAAGTGTGCCTGATGTTGTGGTTCAGGAGACGAGGCAGGTATATTATCCGGGGAAAGCGAATCAGAAAATGGGTCAGATACTGCGGACGTGTAAACAGTGTTTTAGATAATGAGAGAATTGCCAAAACGATTGAGAGTTTAGAGCAGGATGGCATTAAAAACGACAATCTCAAAAGTGGGAATAAGCTGCCGCTATCGGATGTCGAAAGCCATATTTGGCGAAGATGAGAATAAATAAAACCAATGATATGGAGGTAAATATTTTATGAAGAACAGCGAATTGGAACAGAGATTAAAAGAATGTAATTATAGATTATCTAAAATGGATGAAAGAATAAAAAGACTGGAAGAAGAGAATGAGCAGCTGAGACAAAATAAAGAAGAGGAAGCTGTAAAGCAGGAAGATGTAAAACCAGAAGCTGAAAAATTTCCAATGTCGCTAGAAGAAGTAGATAGATTGAATAACAGAATAAAGGCGTTAAGTGATGAACTGTACGAGTATATAGGAAATCAGATCAGACAGCAGGCTTCTTATACGGATGAAAACAAAGAATATTTAGAGAAGAGAATCAAGGGACTTAGTGATGAATTATATGAATATATTGGTGAGCAGATTCAGAGACAGAAAGAATTTATGATGAATAATAATTAAAGAAAATAGAAACGTGGCATGAAAGTAGTACATAAGTGGAGGTAAATAATGTACAAGATGTTAAAAGAAAGAATAAATATAAAAATTCTTTGTTTATCAATAGTATTTGCAATGATTTCATTTTTTACAGATAACATCATATTTGATAAAATTCAGATTCAAAGGCAACATTATTTGACTCTTAAATTGATATATGTGATATTGATTGTCTGCATCGGACAGTTGATTTGTAAATTAGTTTATGCAATAAAAAGAAGTGAGAGTGTCAGAACGGCCGTTAAGTTTGCAGGGATTTGTTTTGGAATTTTAATGGTATTCTTATTTCTTACATATCCTGGAATATGGCTGTGGGATAATATGGAAATGTTAAGCATGGCATCTACAATGAAACTAAGTGGGTGGCATGGATATTACATGCAGTGTTTTTTTGTATTTGCATTAATGGCAATTCCATTTCCAGTGGGAGTGAATATCTGTCAGATTATTATTATTGCCTCTGTTATGGGGAGAATCTTTTATATTGTATCTGGGTGGATTAAAAATAAAAAGAAGGCATATTTATTAATTTTGTTTTTATTATTGCCGGCAAATCTATATTGGTCGTTGATGGCATACAGAACGGCTTTCTTTGGTTTCTTTTATGGACTGGCTGTGCTGGAATTTATAAATCTATGGAAAAACAAGGATTGTAATCTGATTTATTTTGTCCTTTTATATGGATTTATTTGGAATATCCGTTCTGAAGGTTATGGGTTATTGTTATTTATTCCTTTAATTGCATTTAAATTATTTCATTCTGAACAGAAAAAAAAATGCAGTCACTTTTTTGATTGGTAGTTTGATTATGGCGGGAGTTGTCTCAATGCCGATTCCTAGTGACCGGAATTATTTGGCATCAGCTATCATGAATCCTTTGGAATGTATGATGAAATCAGAACTGAGTTCAGATAATTTACAAAGAGATTTGGGAAATATAGATAAAGTATTTAGTGTTGACACTTTAAAAAAATTCAGAAGCGTCACCTATATCTGCAAGTGTAGAAGGAGCAGCATGGTTTAAGGAAGGATTTTGGGATAACATTTACTGTTCTCAGGAAGATTGGAATAATATGCTTAAAAGCATACTGTAATTTAGTATATTTTAACCCGCAGCTTTTCTTGAAATTCAGAGCGGAAACAATGTTGGCGTCTATCAATTATAATAAATCTACAATTAATGAAATAGAGTCGCTTGTTAATGGGGCAGAAGGTCAGTTTGGCTTTGAGTCTTTTAATGGTACAAAACCAATCAATGAGGGAATGCGTCAATTTGTTCAGAAATTGATTGGTTATGAGTGGGGAGGAAGTTTTGTTTACAAGGTTGGCATAATGCTTGGAAGTGCAATTGTTCCATTAGCAATGGTTTTTGTATTGTTTGTATATGGCGTGTATTGCAGGCGAAAAGAATTGTGGTTATCCAGTATTGTTGTTTTTGCGACGATCTTCATTGTTTTTCTGACGGCACCAGCGGCAAATTCAATGTATTACTATTCACTGTATAATAGTATGTACTTATTGCTGGTCATATGGGGAATCATAAAAACAGATGGATTAAAAATTCCGTATAAGAAAATAAATGACAAGATTGTAGTACAAAATAATGATGGCGGCAGGATTGAGTGGTTAGATGCTGTTAAAGGAATAGGCATGTTATTAGTAATATTCCCACATACGGGGCTGCTAAATGAAAACATTGCCAAGTGGATTTATTCCTTTCACATGCCATTATTTTTTATCCTTAGTGGATATACATTTACAAGATATAAATTATCCTGTAAAGATTTTTTTTACAAGCTGTTAAAATCTTTGATCATACCATATTTCGTATATGCAGCAGGACTTTGTATTTACCAGGTTATACCTAATTTGCTATGGGAAAGAGATAACCTCTTTTACTTGTATTCAGTAAAAGATTTTATAATTCAAATTAGTTGTACACCATTGTGGTTTGTTACCGTTTTGGCGGTTTCAGAGATTGTATGCTATATAATTATGAAAGTTAATAAATCTCCTATATGGGTTAGTGTGTGTGGGTTATCATTATTTATTATCGGAATAATTTATAATTTGCAAGTCCGAATATATTTACCTTGGAATGCAGATCTTGTATTTTTTGCGGTTCCATTTGTTTTATTTGGAATAGGTTTAAGACATGTGTTAAATATTGATAAAGTGATGAAAGTGCAAACACTCTTGATTTTATTTGCAATAAATGTATGTTCTGAACTGGCAAATGACAGGGTGGATATGGTTTGTAGGAACTTTGGGAATTATTTGTTGTTTTTTGTAGCAGCAGTTAGTGGTAGCTTGTTTTTAATGGGGTAGCTAATAGAGTAAGAAAGAATAGAGCACTGAAATATATAGGGAAAAAATTCATTCTTTTTCTTAGGATTTCATATAACAAATTTATTAATATTATTTGTTATATGTGCTAAATTGAATATTTTCCAGTCCCCAAACGAGAAAACTTCTTTAATGCTGGTTGTTGTATTTTGTACACTAATCATTATATGTATTTTAAGAGAAAGTACATTAAAAATAAAAAAATATATAAAAAAGTGTTTTGTGTTATTAAATAAGGAGAAGAAATGTTAATTATTGCAATTGCTCTAGTTTGTCTAGCCCATTTTATTCGAACACTAAGATGGGAACTTTTCGTAAAAACATATGAAAAACCAAATACGAAAAACTTATTACAGTCTTTGTCAATCGGATATTTTATCAATTCATTTATTCCATTCAAGGCGGGGGATTTAGTCAGAGCCTGGATTTCAGGAAGAAAAATGAAAAATGGGAGAGGGTTTGCACTGGCAACCGTTATTGTAGACCGCTATTTAGACATTTTGGTTGTAGGTATTCTGTTTGCGATTTTTTCAGCTTTTAATTTAGACAGTGCAGATTCGGTCTGGTTTTATATGTTTTTGGCAGTCGGCGTTTTAGCAGTTACTTTACTGGTATACATATTACGTGGGTATGTAAAAAAAATATTGAAAAATATTGCGGGCATTTTCAATGCAAGAATTGAAATACGTTTGTTGAGATTTTTCTGGTCGTTGATCTGGAGTTTTAAAGATATTTTTAAAAAGATATCAAAGACCCAGTTATTATTGGAAACATTAGGAATGTGGATTTTGTACCTTACGTCTTATTATTGTTTTGCTGCATTTTTTAAGCCACCAGGGATCTAATATGAACTGGCTGGATGTATTTTACATGCTATTTACAAAGAACAGTATTCATGTTGGAAGTCTCGGAGCAATAACGGTTACGCAGGGAATGTTGAATACGCAGATGATATGGACTGGCATTTATTTATTTGCTCCGATTGTGATATTATTTGTCATTTCCCTGTGTTTGAAGTCTAAAAATGATGGAAGTGTAGATTCGGAAGAATCGTATTTGAATTTGATACCGCAATTGGATGAGGATGAACGACGGAACTTTTTGGAAACCTATTTTTCAAATGAGCGGCGTGAGTATATAGAGAGTTATCTGAAGATCAATCAAAATATATTGATTATTCGTGACTATTCTGCAGGTTCTAATGCGACGACAATGCTTTGTATGAATAATGGAAAAAATTTCTTCCGTAAATATGCATTTGGCGCAGATGGAGATAAGTTATATCAGCAGATTGAGTGGCTGCAGCGTTTTAAGGATATTATACCTTTGCCGGATATTATGCAGTATCAAAAGCAGGATAATTTCTGTTACTACGATATGCCATATGACAGTCAGGCAGTTGGATTGTTTGATTATGCACATTCTATGCCAAAAGAAATGCATGGAAATTTATAAAAAAAGCGACGGAATGTCTGGAAAATTCTTTATATAAAGTAATCAAAGACCGGCAGACAAGCAACAATTGATGAATATATTAAGTCTAAAGTAAATAAAAACCTAGGATAAAATTATGAATGCAAAATATTTGAAGCGTCTTATGGAGTATGATGATATCATCATTAATGGACGAAGTTTTCATAATTTGCCATATTATTTACAATATCTGTCAGAAGAACATTTATCTGATATTTTTAAAAATGATACATATTCAGAGATTCATGGTGATCTCACGATTGAGAATATTATCTGTACAAGAAATGCAGATGGAGAGGATGATTTTTATATCATAGACCCGAATACCGGAAATGTGCATGATTCTTCAAATCTTGATTATGGAAAACTGTTGCAGTCGATACATGGTGGTTATGAATTTTTGATGGCAACAAAGATGTGAGCATTGAAAGAAATCGAATTAATTTTGTATTTACTAAATCAGAGGCATATACATATTTATATGATATGTTGGACAAGTATATGCGGGAACATTTTGCAAAAGAACGCGTAAAGAGTATTTATTATCATGAGATCATACACTGGCTGAGATTAATGCCTTATAAAATTGAAAAAAATGGAAAAAGGGTATTGCTGTTTTATGCCGGAATGCTTATGGTAATGAATGATGTTATCAATAATTTTGAAGAGGAAAAATAGATGAAGACACGACTGGCACTATTTGATCTGGATGGAACATTATATGATACGAGAAGAGTCAATTTTCTTTCATATCAAAAAGCATTAGAACAGTTTGGATATACGATGGATTATGAGTATTTTGCAAATCAGTGTAATGGGAGACATTATAAAACATTTCTTCCAGAGATTATGCAGAGTGAGACCCATATGGAAGAAGTGCATGAATTAAAAAAGAAATATTATGGTGATTTCCTTTCAGAAACAGTGGAAAACAAACACTTATTTGAGATTATAAAAGCAATTCGTAACGAGTATTATATTGTTCTGGTTACGACTGCTTCGAGAAAAAACAGTGAGGATATATTAAAATATCATAATCGTCTTGATGAGTTTGATCTTATTATTTCGCAGGAAGATGTAAAAAAGAAAAACCGGATCCGGAAGGATTTTGTAAGGCCATGGATTATTATAAGATTTCAAAAGATAATACAATTATTTTTGAAGATTCGGATGTTGGAATAGAGGCAGCAGAGAAATCTGGAGCATCAGTTTTTGTAGTCAGGGGCTTTGCTTAACAGGGAAAAAAGAGTATGAGAAAATTATTAAAGCAGGGAATTGCATTTGTTGGAATCAGTGGAATTGGCTGGATCATGGATTTTGTAATATTTAATCTGTTGAATTTAAGGTCATCCTATGTTGCAGTGAATAATATGATCAGTTCACTGGTCGCAGTATGCTTTGTATTTTGTGTATCTACCAGAAAAACATTTGTACAAAAGGATGGCGGAATTCCTCTGAAAGTAAAATTTGTAATTTATATTTTATATCAGATCATATTGATATTATTGGTGTCGCAGCTTTTAGCGATAATTGCAGCAGGGTTGTATCAGACTTTTAGTGGAAGTATCATTGGCAATTTTTCTGCGATGGCTGCTAAGATTATAGTAACTCCAGTAACGATGTGTTTGAACTTTTTGGTAATGAAATTATTGATAGAAAGGATTTAGAGATGAAAGAAAAAATACTGGTTTTTATCCCAATGTATAACTGTGAAAAGCAGATTGTAAGAGTTTTAGATCAGTTGAATGGTGAAATAAAAAAATATATTTTATTTATAGTTTAAAAACCGGTTCCAGATGTTCTCGATCCGGCTTAAAAACTCATCAGAAAGATATGCTTCCAGCTTATCAAAGGTGGACTGGTTGAATATCTCTTTATCCGGCTGCTGATACTGTACCCATGCCAGCTTGGATGCTGCGGTATTGGCAAGCTCGCTCATGTAGGAGTTGACGGCAGGCAGCAGCTGCTTGCGGGCCATTTCCAGCATGGTCAGAGCCTCGATGTTGATGATCTTGGAGTAGTGCTCCATCTCCACCTCGTAGCGGCTCTCCATCTCTACCTTGGTCAGCACGCCGAACTCTTCCATCAGGGCAATGTTCTTGGGCTCGATCAGGGCAGGCAGGGCAGCAGGGGTGTTCTTCTTGTTGGGCAGACCGCGCTTTGCAGCTTCCTCTTCCCACTCGGCAGTGTAGCCGTTGCCGTTGAAGATGACGCGGCGGTGGTCGCGGATGGTGCGCTTGACCAGAGCAATCACGGCGCTGGTAAAGTCCTCAGCGCTCTCCAGCTCGTCGGCGTAGCCCTTCAGCTCCTTGGCAACAGCGGTGTTCAGGATGGTGTCGCAGTCGCTCAGGTTCTGAGCAGAACCGGGCATACGGAACTCGAACTTGTTGCCGGTAAAGGCAAAGGGAGAGGTGCGGTTGCGATCGGTGGTGTCCTTGCTGAACTTAGGCAGCACGTCCACGCCCAGATCCATCTTCATCTTCACGGGGCCGGCATAAGGAGAATCAGATGCAATGGCATCGATAACAGCCTCCAGCTCCTCGCCCACAAAGATCGAGATGATGGCCGGGGGAGCCTCGTTGGCACCCAGACGGTGATCATTGCCCGGGGTGGCAACGGAGGTGCGCAGCAGGTCGGCGTACTCGTCCACAGCCTTGATGACAGCAGCCAGGAACACCAGGAACTGCAGGTTCTCCATGGGCGTGTCGCCCGGATCCAGCAGGTTCTCCTCGGTGGTGGACAGCGACCAGTTGTTGTGCTTGCCGCTGCCGTTCACGCCCTCAAAGGGCTTCTCGTGCTGCAGGCAGACCAGACCGTACTTGGGCGCGATCTTCTTCATCATCTCCATCGTCAGCAGGTTGTGGTCAATGGCAACATTGGTGGTGTCGAAGATGGGAGCCAGCTCATGCTGGCAGGGAGCCACTTCGTTGTGCTTGGTCTTGGCAGGAACGCCCAGCTTCCACAGCTCTTCGTCCAGCTCCTTCATAAATTCGGAGACCTCGGGACGGATGACACCGAAGTAATGCTCCTCCAGCTCCTGACCCTTGGCAGAGGGAGCACCGAACAGGGTGCGGCCGGTAAGGATCAGGTCCTGACGTGCCTCGTAATCCTCCTTCTTGACAAGGAAGTACTCCTGCTCGGGGCCGACGGTGGTGGAGACGTAATCGACATCCTTGCCAAACAGCTTCAGGATGCGGATGGCCTGACCGGACAGTGCGTTCATGGAGCGCAGCAGGGGAGTCTTCTTGTCCAGCGCCTCGCCGGTGTAGCTGACGAATGCAGTGGGGATGCAGAGGACGTCGTCTTTCACGAAAGCAAAGCTGGTGGGGTCCCATGCGGTGTAGCCGCGGGCCTCACAGGTGGCGCGCAGACCGCCGGAGGGGAAGGAAGAGGCGTCGGGCTCGCCGCGCACCAGCTCCTTGCCGTTGAACTCCATGATGGCGGTGCCGTCGCCCACGGGGGAGACGAAGCCGTCATGCTTCTCGCTGGTAATGCCGGTCAGCGGCTGGAACCAGTGGGTGTAGTGGGTGGCACCCAGCTCCATGGCCCAGCGCTTCATCACGCTGGCCACGACGTTTGCCACCTCAATGTCCAGCGGAGCACCCTTGTGCAGGGTGTTCTTCAGGCTCTTATAGGTTGCGCTCGGCAGGCGCTCCTTCATCACATGTTCGTTAAAGACCTTGCTGCCGTAGATTTCCATAACATTCGCTGCCATAAATCCTACTCCTTACTTGATCTTATTTTTCTACCCTTTGTCTGCATTCTGGTCTGCCGCAATGCCGCACCCAGAAGTACGAAAGCATCTTAACAAAAACGGCGCTGCGAGTCAGGAGGTGACCCACAGCGCCGTTGCTGTCTATGGTTTGATTATATCCCGGAACGGCTCAAAAGGCAATTGACAAAACTAACGATTCTGCACAAACACGTTCTCGTTTTTTTGGGAGATATCGTATTTGGTATTACTTTTAGATCACCTGGAACAGGAAGAACTTCAGGTAATTGGTCTCGGGCACGCCCCACAGGATGGGGTGATCCGGGGCCTGCTGGCGCACCTCGATCTGCCGCAGCTGCCGGTGGGCATCCTTTGCGGCGGCGTGCAGCATCTTGATGAACAGCTCCTCGGTGGCAAAGTGGGAGCAGCTGGCAGTTGCCAGATAGCCGCCGCGAGGCAGCAGCTTCATGGCACGGTAGTTGATCTCCTTGTAACCGCGCATGGCGTTCTCCACAGTGCGGCGCGCCTTGGTAAAGGCCGGCGGGTCCAGAATGATAAAATCGTAGGGGTGTCCCTCTCTTTCCAAGCGGGGCAGCAGCTCAAAGGTGTCCTCACACAAAAAGTCCATATTGGTCAGACCGTTGCGCTGGGCATTGCGCTGCGCCATGGCAATGGCCTCGGCGCTGATGTCGGCGGCGGTCACACGGGCAGCGCCGCCCGCAGCGGCGTTCAGTGCAAAGCTGCCGGTATGGGTAAAGCAGTCCAGCACGGTGTGGCCTGCGGCAAGACGTGCCACCGCCCGGCGGTTGTACTTCTGATCAAGGAAGAAGCCGGTCTTCTGGCCGTTCTCGAAATCCACATGATAGTAAACTCCGTTCTCGCAGATCTCGGTCTGGGTGCTTGCCGGGTGAGTCTCACCGGGCAGCTCAAACCAGCCTTTGTTCTGCTCAAGACCTTCCTTGGCACGCAGAGCCTCATCGTTGCGCTCGTAGATGCCGTCGATGGTCTGGCCGTCGGCGCGCAGGACTTCTGCCAGAATGGGGAAGAGGACGGGCTTGAGCTTTTCCATGCCCACGCTCAGGGTCTGCGTGACGAGGATGTTGCTGAACCGGTCCACGGTCAGGCCGGGGAACTGGTCGGCTTCGCCAAAAATGACACGGCAGGCGGAAAGGTCTGCAGGTTCCAGCACGGTCTTGCGGTAGTTCCATGCATATTCCACCCGGCGGCGCCAGAACGCAGCATCAAAGGTGTCGTTGGCATTACGGGAGATCAGCCGCACGCGGATCTTGCTCTTGAGCGAGACAAAGCCGGTGCCAAGGTAGGAACCCTTGGTGCTGACCACATCGGCCAGCGTGCCGTTTTCCGGCTCATTTTCCGGGGAATGGAGGATGTCGTTCTCATACACCCAGGGGTGCCCGCCCACCAGCAGGCCCTCGGCGTGTTTGTTGAC
>ENA-OQJG01000054-OQJG01000054.1-human-gut-metagenome-genome-assembly--contig:-NODE-54-length-18402-cov-3.262490_pt1 | contig 18402 bp, 30 predicted proteins | sample MGYA00242601_ERZ504767 | MGnify/ENA primary metagenome ERZ504767 (study PRJEB26092, sample SAMD00036362) | human gut metagenome | host: Homo sapiens | study: EMG produced TPA metagenomics assembly of... | reverse complement strand
CCAGCCGGAGTTACAGGTGAACGATTCCACAAGGTTGGAACCTTTGCCTGCCATAGAGTTCTCGAATGCTTTGCGGATAGCCTTTTTCGCTTTGCGGATGGCGGGAACGGACTGTACGCTTTGGCGTGTCACGTAAGCGGTCCTTCCAATTGTGCAGCAATATCGGCCATCTTCAGCGGATAGCCGTGCAGATGCACGTCACGTCCGTAAGGGCTGGTCGATGTCTTCATGCCTACAAGGGTAGTGGGAGCCATTTGTCCCCCGGTCATACCATAGATGGCATTGTTGATGAAGATGATGGTGATGTTTTCGCCGCGGTTCAAGGCGTGGATGGTTTCGGCAGTACCGATACAAGCCAGGTCGCCGTCTCCTTGGTAAGTGAACACCAGGCGGTCTGGCCAAAGGCGCTTGATGGCAGTGGCAAGTGCGGGCGCACGTCCATGGGCGGCTTCCTGCCAGTCGATGTCTATATAATTATAGATGAACACGGCACATCCCACGGGGGAGATGCCTATTGCTTTGTCTTCCAGTCCCATTTCTTCGATAACTTCGGCTACGAGTTTATGAACTACGCCGTGACTGCATCCCGGGCAGTAGTGCATGGGATTGTCGTTCATCAGAGTCGGTTTCTTGGCAACCAGATTCTCGGGCTTTATAATATCTTCTTTTGTCATAATCACTTCTCCTATCTGTTGGTGAACCGTATGAAAAACTCCATCAACTTGACGAATATCGCCGCGCCGCAGACGTAGATGAACAGCTTGAAGTCATCTTTTGCAGCAAAATATATAATGATAGCTGCCAGGGCAAGTACCATGAAGAGAATGTTCAGTACGTTTCTTATTTTATCAGGATTCATTTCTTAATCAGTTTTTCTTTCAATGCATCTACTATCTCATCCGGATCGGGAACAATGCCGCCGAGGCGTCCGAAATGTTCCACTTTCACTTTACCGTTCACGGCAAGGCGGACATCTTCCACCATCTGTCCGGCATTCAATTCTGTAACGAGCATACCTTTCACCTTGTCGGCATACGCGGCAATGGCTTTGGTCGGGAACGGCCACAACGTGATGGGGCGGAGCATACCTACCTTTATTCCTTCTTCGCGTGCCAGCTCCATTGCTTTCTGTCCGATGCGTGCCATAGAGCCGAAGGCTACAATCAGGTAGTCGGCATCATCGCAATGAATTTCCTCGAAGCGAACCTCATTCTCTTCTATCTGCTTGTATTTGGCCTGGAAACGGATGTTGTTCTTTTCCATTTCTTCCGGTGTGCAGCCTGCCACCACAAAGCTGTTTAATAACCGGATGATTTCTGCGTTCAGATCCTTTTCTATCGAGCGAATCTCCATCGGGTCGCAGTGACCGCTGATTCTGCCGGATAGTCGGCTCGGCAGGGATAATGCAAACTTTTTGAATGAAACAAAAAATCGGCTATAGTCCATCTTCACTTCCTCGATGTCGATGTACTTCCCCGATGCGATCTCTGTCTTTAATCTATGCATTTCTCCCTGGGATTCCTTGAGGGCGATCTCTGCCTGCAGTTTCTGTTCCCTCAGTTCGGCTTCCTTTTCGGACTTGCTTTTTCCGTATTGCCTTGTCTGAAAGGTATTTGACATACCTCTGAATGGTAGGTGCTAATTCATACCGATTCCCCTCTTTGGTCTTGGTTGTTGATATGATGCCCTCTTGAGTAAGCTGCTGCACCCTTCGCACCGTTACTCCGAACAGAGAAGCGATGACCTCTACACGGTAGAAGCCGCCCTGCTGTTCCTCTGCCATTCTACTTTACATCCTCTGCCGGGATTCGGACTGCCTGCTGTCCGGTGTAATCTTCCCACCGTTTCACGATCACATCACAGAATCTCTCATCCAGTTCCATGATGAATGCCGTCCTTCCCAGTTGCTCTGCGGCCATGAGGGTGCTGCCGCTTCCACCGAACAGATCCAGTACATTCCATCCGGACTTACTGGAATTGGTTATGAATTTTCCGACCAGTGCGATTGGCTTCATGGTTGGGTGTATGTCATTCCTTGTCGGTTTGTTCTCGTAAATAACAGAGGTCTGATCTCTGTTTTTCCTGCGGAGTTCTTCCAGATATGCCACAAGTTCGTTTTTCTTCATGGCACTGAAATCTATATCATCTTCCAGAATGACGGTATCCTGTGTCCTGTCATTGATGAAGTAATGCGCCGCACCCTCTTTCCATCCATACAGACACGGTTCGTGTCTCCACTGGTAGTCCTGTCTGCCGAGGACGAATGCGTTCTTTTCCCAGATTAAGCACTGGGCGAGTTTCAGTCCTGCGTCAAGGAATGCCTGTCTGAATATGTGCCCGGTACTCTCTGCGTGAAATACATAGATTGCTGCCCCGGCTCTCATAAATTCATAGGCACTCTGGTAGGTTGCCAGTAAGAACGAATAGAAACTCTGGTTGTCCATATTATCGTTCTTGATGTGATTGATGTTGCGGTGTCCTTTGGCAGGGAGGTACTCATCGAGCATCTCTGCCTTGTCTCCGTAGTTGACATTGTATGGCGGATCAGTGACGACAAGGTCTGCGATTTCTCCATTCATCAGAACCGCCATGTCGTCCTGTGATGTACTGTCTCCGCACATGAGCCTGTGTCTGCCCAGTAGCCATACATCTCCGAGTTTTGTCACTGGTTCGGCTTCCGCCCGCTCCAGTGCTTCGTCCTCATTGAAGTCATCGTCCACTGCTTCCGGCTCGATAGCGAGTTTGTCCACCAGTTCTGTGAGGTCATTCTGCTCGAAGCCTGTCAGTGATATGTCGTAATCTCCGAGGTCGAGGTCAAGCAGGAGGTCTTTCAACTTCACTTCATCCCATTCGCCTGTAATCTTATTCAGTGCGATGTTCAGAGCCTTCTCTCTCTGCTTGTCCAGAGCCACCACGACCACGTCCACTTCCTGGTATCCGAGGTCTTTGAGAACGGTTGCCCTCTGATGGCCGCCTATGATAGTTCCATCCTCGTTTATGATGATGGGGTCAACGTATCCGAATTCTTCAATGCTCCGCCTTATTTTCTGGTATTCCGCATCGTCCGGGGTCAGTGCTTTTCTTGGATTGTATTCTGCTGCCTTTAAGTCAGCCAGTTTTCTGCGTTCTGTTCTCAGTTTCTGGTCCATTTCCAAGCCTCCTTCCCGCTTTGCGTAACGAAATGGTTAAAAATTTTTTTATTTTATCGGCAAAAAAGCCGCGCCTTCCTCGCCCCGCATTGCATTTTGGGTCTGGGTAGTACCTACGGCGATGCCGTGCCCCGCCTGCACGCAAAAGAGGACACAGCGCAGGCTCCGATGCCTTGTGCCATGTCCTCTCTGAGGGGAGCAAGTGGAGTGGTTGGGTGCGACCGTGTGGTCTGTCCCCCTTGTGCTCCACGCTACTACTATAGCACACCTCGATGTACTCTTGTGTATCTCTTGTGCTTTCTTCTGTGTGCTGTGCTTCTGTGTGGTGCTGTGCCCTCGTACTCCGTGGTGTGCCTTGTGCCTTGCCTGCCCTGCCTGTGGTGCGTCTGTGTAGTGCTGTGGCTGTGGTGTGTGGGTGTGTCCTGCCCCTGCTCTCCCTGTCCTCTGTGGGTGTGCGCTACGGTGCGCCCCTGTACCCCCTGTGCTTTTCCTGTCTTTTTTCTGGGCATAATACCTGCCCCATATATGGGGGGTGCTATATGCGGGCCTTGTACGTTCCCTATATACGTGCCCTATTTTTTAGGCTTGCTATTTATGATCTGTTCTGTACACACAGTAAAAGCCGGCCCTTGGATTCCGAATGTGGATTTCCAAAAGTCGGCTTGAATTTTCGATGTTCTGTTTTTTCTTTTGTGAAATTTTCCCCGGTAAAATTTCCAGCTTGATATTTCCGTGATTATTTTTACTGATTTTTTCTACGCTCTATACTGCGTGGATCTGAAAAAGTCGCCAAGATATATCCGATGATTTCGCTTTGGACATGGTTCGTAAATACAAAATATCCACGATGAAACTCCAATAGTCCTTCTCTGGATAATTCGCTTTTAATCTTCTGGGTTATCTTTTCCCATGATCCATCCTCGATGTCTCTCTCTTTATCGTAGTATCCGCCATACATTGCGCTTTCAAAATAAGCGAAGGCTTCATCGCTCAGTCCTGCCAGTTTTCCTGCAAATCCTCGTTTCTGAATGTCTTTGTACATTCCGTACTCCAATGCCAGTTTGTACATATGCACGCATGGTAACTTGTTTTTCTTATAATCTTCGCAGTCGCATCCTGCCATGGTACAATGATGCTCTTCCTTGGTATGTTTGTCTGTCATCGTTCCTTTGAATTTTAGGAAGCCTTTTTCTATCTTGACCTCTCCGATCCTGTCTCCGATGACTGCGTGTTTTAATACCGCCAATTGCGGCCCGTTTTTTGTATCTGTGTAATCTTTCAATCCCATATTGCTCCTCCTTTTAAGGGGTAGAATTTATCATCTGACAATAAGCTATTTTGTCAGTACAATTCTACCCCCCCCTACTCCGAAGTCAAGCAATTTCAAGGCTTTGAGGGTTCTTGGGAGGAGGCGAATTCCTGTAAAATTGACTGTACTTTTTTGTATGTAAGCAGCTTGTCAATTCCTGCGTTGTAGTATTTGTTGCAAGGAGTCCTTGTCATGTTTGCTTCCTTGCACACCTGCTTCCAACTCAAACAGTCAATGTGTCTGTATTCCAGTATGCTTCGTTCCGTGGAATCCGTTGGTAAAAAATCCATGATCTTCATCACATTCAGCATGGTCTTTGCCATCTCTGCTTTCTGTGATTCGATTCTGTCCTCGATCTCCATCGCACGGATGACCTGCGTTGCCGGTCCGTCTCCTACGCTGTTGGTCTGGCTGCGTGGCACTGGGGAGTATTGCATCCCCTTTGTGCCGAGCATATTTTCTCTGAAAGTACGAAGTCTGGCTTCCAACTGCTTCTTTTTCATCTTGGCATAATAATATTGTCCGAGGTACTGTTTGAGAAGCAGTTTTTGTTCTTCTACTTCATTTGCCATGCTGTCTGGTGTCATAGTTTTCCTTCTTTCTAATCCCTGGGTTTGTCCTCCGCAAGGAAGTATGCTTTTCCGCCGAGTATTCTTACCTGCTTAAGTACCCGGTCTTTGTTCTCCCAGTCTCGTATCTCTACTCCACGCTCCTGCAGGATATTAATCTGCATTTCAATGGACGATAGCATTGCCGACACCGGAAGCTGTCTCATTACCTGCGTTGCATCCGCCAGACTGGAATTCATCCCGAATGGCTTACGCTTTGGTTTACCTTTTGCCATTGTCTCCACCTCTTTTCCACCAGACTCCCCTTTTCATGCATTCACATCTCACGATGTAATACCAGAGTAAAAATCCGATGATTGTATCCTCGTTGCTCGGTCTGGTTGTTCCGTAGAACCACAATTCCAATCCCTGCCATAACATACCAATCAGCAACCACTTAAATGTCGCTTTCATGAGTGCGTACTCACGGATTTCGTTCTCGCTCATTTCTTACCACCTGCCATTTCATGGATTATTGTGCGAACGATATGACCGATTACCTTTGGCTCATCCCAGTCGTCCGGTCCGCTTAATATGCACCCGCATATCTTATGCTCTCCGAACTTCTCTACATTGAATGGGCAGCCATCGCATGAGAGGTGTGTATATTCATGATCCGTTCCCTTGCCTTCGATTACCTCATGCTCATACTTCCTACAGATGGCCGCTGCTTCTGTCATGAACTTTGCCCAGTAGAATGCCCACTTTGCATTGATCGCCTTTTTGAATATTTTACTCTGCCTGCTGATTTTCTTTTTCAGTCTCATCCTCTGCCTCCTTTATTTCTTTTCCACACCACGGACAAAATTCCAGAGGTATTATTGCTCCTATTGTTCTATTTGGATCAATCGCTGTTTCGTGTCCGCAGTTCTGGCAAATCATTACACAACTTTCAAATTCGTCATTCATCGTTGCGCTCCATTTTGAAGTTCCATTATCTTCGTTGCCAATGACATAGATTCATGGTCTTTCTTTGGATACTGCTGATATGTGGCATTACATACGCTGCTTTTCACATATTCTCTGTAGTATTTGTTTGCCAGTTCTACTGGGATATCCTTGTGCTTTCCGGTTATCGTCAATTTGCTTTTATCATCGTATTCTATAAAAATCTTCCACATGGTTTACCTACCTCTTGCTTTCAAAATCTGGACATTCTTCTCCATCATCGTACTCTGTATCACATCCGTATGCGTCTGCCATGAAGTTATCGCAGTGCCATCCGCTCAGATGTCCTGTTTCCCATGATGGTCTGTGGTGCAGGCAGTTTCCGCAGCAACACTTTTCATCATCGTTCATCCTGTACATCTCCTTCCCAGTTCCACAATCCTTGCTTTCCCTTTGCCGGAATTGGCTTATTGAATAATATTGCATCTGCCATTACCCATGTGTATCTGCCGATGGTATAATCTCCGAATGCTAACTCTGCCGGATTCTCTCTTTGCAGTTTTCTCCGATAGGCTTCATCGATCTGGAAACAATCCACGAGATTTGCTTTCCCGATGATTGCTCCTGTTGGTAGTTTATTTACTACACCTGCGTCCTGGAAGTGCTTCAATTCTTCCATCGGGATATGTAGCAGGATTCCACTGTGGTCTGTTTTGGCTGCGTGGATGAGGATTTCTCCACGATAGCTTGTTTTCCATGACCGTGTTTCGTTATGTTTCTGCCCAGTCGCCAATAGCGTTGCCCATGGTTGCCATACTGTTATTGCTTTCACGATTCTTTCACTTCCTTCTTCTGCATTCTTCTGTAATATGCCTTGATAATCTGTCTATATCTGCGCTTTGGCTTTTTGAGGATTATGATGTTGAGGTGTTCGTCAGACACCGCCATATCATTGACTGGCTTTATTTTTACTCTCATCTTCCGCTCACTCCCTTCTTTAAAGCGCACATGGTGCAGAGTCCTTTTGCTCCCTGCGCCTTGGCTACTTCTGCCAGTGGCAGTTCCCAACACTGTGCACCGCACTCCGGGCACTTGGTCAGCTTCCAGTCCTTGCGTCCTGTCGGCACATTTACCTTCAGCGGCATACAGTAATATCCGCCACGGTCAGTTGCTTTTCTCGGTTCGATTGCTACTCTCATTCTATTTGCTCCCTTGCTATTTCTGTGTCAGTTCCGGCAGCAGGATTTCTGCTACTTCCTTTTCTGAAGTGACAACTTCCGCCCTTCCGCCTGCCCTGCGGATCTGCTTTATGGTCTGTTCCTGCATCTTACTCAGCACCCCAATAAATGGCCGCTTGACCTCGAATCCGTAATACCTGCCATTGATGATGCAGGTAATGTCTGGGATTCCCTGTCTGGAGTACGGGCCGGCTGCTTCTTTCCATGCGATGGCATTTGGTGCGTTATCCTTTATCCAGTCAAGGATTTTCTTCTGGAAGTAACTTTCCTTTGGCATCTTCTCCCGGATGAATTTGTCGGCTGCTTCCCTGGTGCTTATGCCCTTGTTATGCTCTATGGTGTAGTCCTGCAGTTCCTCGTAGGTTCTGAAGGAGGTATAATCCAGTTTTCCGCCACGCATTACATGGCGGATTGCTTCCTCTGCTGTTGGGTCTGGATACCCTTCTGCGTTCTTTGCTGTCATCGTCTGCCTCCTTAAAATCTGGCGGACACTCTCCCTGTGATGTGGAGTTTTCCGTCTTTCTCTATGGCATTGAAGTACATATTTCCTTTTGCGACTTCCTCTGCGAGGTCGCATGCCATTGTGACGGCTCGTACATATTTGCCAGTCTTTATCAGTGATCAGTGCTGCTTCTTTTCCGTGTTCCGGTTTCGGTATTACTTTGATGATCATGTCGTTCCATCTCCTTTTCGATTTCATCTTTGTGTTTCAGATAAACCCTGCACTCGGTGCAAGGCTTATCCGGTTCTACGCATCTATCCGAAATGATGATACAGAACCATGGCAGGCTTTTCTTCTTTCCTTTTTCGCCCTGGCTCTCTCCCTCATTTGGGATAACAGCTCCATCATGCTCATACTGGTGTCGCCTCCTCAAATACTGGGGCGGTTGCCTCCTGCATGGTCGGCTGATCTGCGTATTCCGCTGATCCGTTGTCTGCGTATGCCGGCTTGTTCCCCTCATTGTTTTCCATGAAGTGACTTGCCTGTGTGTCTGCGGAATGCAGTGCCCAGATCATCGGGTATCTGTCGATTGCATTGTTGAATGATAAGGTGTCGGCTTCGGTGTATCCCATGTGCCATCTGATTGCATATCTTTCTACTGGCTGAAGCTTCATATATTCCTCGATCATCATTACAGTACTTTTCTCCGTGACCGTATGGAATCTTGTCGTCCACTGCGAATGCTTCGTACTGCTCCCACTTTCCATTGACCTTGCGGTTTCTGATTTCCGTTGTGTAGAAGTTAGGTCTTGCAGATGTCATGGAGCAGTGCCATGATGATCACATTTTCCTCTGTCACTCTGGCTGCCGGAACTCCTGCGACCTCGTATGAGTATGTGCCGTCATCGTTCTTTGTGAGGTTCGCCCTCAGTGCATCCAGTACATTGAGTGAGTGCTGCAGCAGTCCGCCTGTCACTGAAAGGTGGAATCTGGTACTTGCAGGTGCTGCGTACATATCACTCTTTCTGATAAATGCCATCAGCTTGTCCACTCCGTCTCTTGTTACCTTTGCCATCTCTGCTTCAAATCTGTTGATGTTTACCTGTCTGTTATCCATTGTCTTGCTCCTCCTGTTCTACTGTATCTGGTCCTTCGCCATATTCTTTGGCACATCTTTTACTGTCTGGGTGTAAAAACATACACGCTCCCTCTGTTATTTCACACTCCCATCCGTGGTACTCATCCGTTGGTATCGCTGCTTTGCATCCCATCTGCTTCCTCCTTATTTCTTAATCCCTCAGCCAGAATGTGGCACGCTCCGGCTGTGATGATCATTCTCTGTTCTGATTCCCACTCTGGTTTCTTCTCCCAGATGTTCTGTTCCTGGTCTACAAGGAACTCTTTTGTCAGATCGTTATAAATCTTCGGTGGCGGTCCGTCCTCATCGAAGCACTCCGGTGCTGCGTATAAGCAGCAGTGTTGTTGCCAGTAAGGTATCCACAGATTCCAGACTGCTATTCTGATTTCTTCCACCGCCTGTAGGAATTTCTCCACACTGTATTCCTTGTAGAGCGTCCTGCCCAGTTCCTTGCCTGTTCCGGCTCTCCGTTTTTCCTCAAGCATTTCCTGTATCTGCTTTATGAGAACCTGTCCGGCTTCATCGTTTTTTATGACGATGTCCTGTCTGATTCTCCTGCCGGAAATCTGATCCGCTACTTCCTTGATGCTATTCTTCAGTTCCCGGTACGGTTTCTTGTACTTGGTCTTTAGGAGTTCCTTTGGCACATTCTCGTCATTCTTTTTCAGTGTCTCCAGTAGCGATTTCAGCTTTTCTTCATCATTTTGGATGCTTTCATCTTCCATTCGCACCACCCTTTCTGTCTCCGAACACCTAATGCTCCATTTTTCTACCGCACACCTACGTGTTCATTTAGGTGTGCGGTATGAAACCCTTGATTTTACTGGCTTTGTCGGGGTTACTAAACACCTAACACCTAATTTTTGAAATACACCATGTTTTTTTAGTGATTTTTGTGACTAACCCTTCATGCAGTCACACAATTTTCCGTAAATACAATAAAAATAGTGATTTAGGTGTTTTAGGTGTTTAGATGTTATTAAAAGCCTTGATTTTACTGGGTTTTTTACTAAACACCTAACCGAACACCTAACTAAACACCTAATTTTAGGTGTGCGGTTTTTTAAGGTCATTTATAACTTTTTAGCGATTTTGGTCACATAATTTCCAGTCACACAATTTTTTCTGCTCCATGGTTTTTGTGACTAAATCGCAAATTCTGTGACTAATTGAACGGCAGCTTATCTGCTTCCTCATCTGGTATGGTCTGCCATCCGTCATTTGTTCCCGGCAGACTCATCTGCTGCGGTTTCATCTGCTCTGCGATCTCTTCCTCCTCCAGTAACGGGTCCTTTTCCTCTGCGAGGTCGCCCAGGTGGAATTCCACGAAGCGACAGTTTCGGTTGTTGAACCATTTTGTCACTGAGTTCTTGGTACTGCCGTCCTTAAGGACTGATACTCCGATCAGACCCTTATCTGCGAGGTATTTCAGTGTCTTTCTGGATGAGTACCCTGCTTTCGTGAGTGCCTGCGTCAGCATGGATGGGAAGATGTATGCGTTCTTGTTCTGGATCATGCCCAGGCACGTTCCGAAGGCTTTTTCCCCGAAGCTGTCCTTGTTTGACAGTATCCAGTCCACGATGTACTGCGTGGCATTCTCGTTTACATCTCCGGTGTCTGCGTTCATCTGCTCCTGCAGGATGTTCCTTGCCATCTCTTTGGCTCTTTCCCATGAAACCGGATCAATTTGCAGACATTCCGTATTGTTTTTGGCTGATTCCGTATCAAATTCTCCATTTTCGTACCGTTTCAGCCATTCTCCGTTATTAAATACCCATGTGTCGATGATTGCGTCTGCCAGTGCCACCGCTGCGATGCCTGCTATGTGTGATCCGCTCTTTCCTTTGCTGATCTGGTATACATACTGCATCATTTCATCGTATTTCTCCGTGATGCTTCTTTCGTCTGTGTGCAGGAGCATTCCGATGTAAGCCGGCCCTGCCCATCCGCAGTTCATTCCAGACTGCTGATGCATGACGGAGGCTTCCCTCTCATCGTCAAATGGTCCGCCGTATATTTCAAGCACACGGGTGCTTACACCTGTCTGCGATGTTTCTGTTGATAGTGGTTCTTCTCCGGTTGCCAGTGCCACGGTTCTCCATGTCTGTGTTGCCTGGATGCCACCGCTCTTTGCACCTCGTATCTTTCCTGTACCACTGGCGATCATGTACACGATTTTCTCCAGTGAGTTCTGGTTATTTCCTGCCAACTGTCGCTCATCAATTCCGAGCGGAAGGTCGCAGTAAAAGGATGCGGTTCTCTCCAAGCCTACCTGCGTTGCATTAAAATTTACCATCAGTCTTTCCGGGTCGCCCCATACGGAGAGTGCTGCCTTAAGTGCTGCGGTCTTTCCGCCTTTTGAACCGCCCCAGTTGTACACGAAGAATATTCGCTGCTTTATGATCCGCAGGAGCGGTGCTGTGAAACTGGCCGCCAATATGAACCGGAACTTGTCTCTGCTTCGGTGTGGCTTTATCATTTTGAGCCAGTCCGCCATTGTTCCGTTCTGGCAATATGCCGCTGCCATCGCCCCTCTGCGATGGGTCAATGTCCAGAACGATATCCTTGTCATGCCCTGGCACGAACCGCTTTCCGGATTGCCATCCGAATGTACTTGTGGAGTCTGCTTTCTTTATGATGTCTATGTTCTCGGCTTCCAGTGCTGCCAAGAATTTTACGATGTGCTTTGCATTCTCCGATGTGACGGTGCATCCTAAGTCTGCCAGTGCTGTGATGGCTCTGGATGTGAAGATGGTGCTTCGTGGGTAGATTGCCTTGTGCCACTGCCCATCCCTCTTGAATGCTACCTCTATCTTTTCCTCTCCTGTTTCCATGCTCCGCAGTCGCTGCGTGATAATGATCGGGGTTCTGCATACCATGACTGGTGCGTACTTCTTTTCATCGATCACACTGATTCCCTTTTCTGAATAAATCCAACCTTCCGGCTGTCTTAAGTTCACAGGTGCTCCCTCGACCGCTTCCGGGACGTTATCTTCCTCGATGTCTATCTGCTCTGCGTTGCTGATTGCTTTTCGGATCTTCTCGGCCGCTTCCTCTTTGCCATACTTCATATAAACTTCCGATGGGTCCTTGCATCCGAGTGTCCGACAACTCCATTTGTATACTTCTCCTACGAACTTTCCTTCCCGGAGTGCCCTTGTGACTTTGGCGAGGAATGCTTCCCCGCCCTTGTCTGGCTCTACATGGATGTAAAGTTTCAAATCCTGCAGGACTCCTGCCCAGTCTGCCCGCATCATGGACGCTCCCGGTATTCCGAGTGTGCTGATTCCCATGTACCACATGGACTGGGAATCGCTCTCGCCCTCGACCAGTGCTGCGTATCCGATATTCCTTATGGCTTCTATCTGCCATAATCCATACATACACAGCCTGTCTGTCTTTCCATATTCCCACCGGAACTGCTTTCCGCCGTATCTCTTACGGTGCAGTGCCAGATTTCTTTCTGCGTCAAAGTATGGTATGTATAAATACTGGACTCCGTTTCGGTCTTTCTTCGTCTGCAGGCAGCATTGTTCTTTCAGCCAGTCCTCTGGGAGACGCTTCTCGAATGAATACTGGGACACGGTGTAGTGATCCAGTCCTGGTTTCTTCTCTTTTGGTTTCTCCTGCGGCTCATTCAATGCTCCATACTTTTCCAGTATCTGCTTATAGGCTTCCTTGGTATCCAGTCCATTCAGCTTTGCATAAAATGTGACGAAGTTTCCGCCCTCATCCTCTGCGAAGCAGTGCCACATTCCGGTCTTTAAGTCTACCGAGAATGAATTTGCACGGTCGTCATGGAACGGACACAGACCTGTGAGGTTGTCGCCTGTGATCTTGTGCTTTTTGATAACGGAGCAGTATTCAGTTTTATAATCTACCAGACGGTCTAAATCGACCTCCGCTGCCTGCTGCATATTATCGCTCCAATCTACTAAGTATTACCTGTTCCAGTCCAAGTCTTGTGAAATTGATTGACTTGCCCTGCATCATGAGTTTGTTCGTCATGTAGTCGATTTCCTCATTCATTCCCTCGCTGATCACATTATCCACGGTCACTACGAGGAATTCCTTGCACTGCATCATCAGACGCTTGCCTGCTTCCATTCCGAAGTATCTCTCCTCGGCGATGGAGTCATCCATAAATCGTGGGAAGTAAAGGTGTGGTGCAATCGGTATCTTTCCTTCACTGACTACCTTGTTTGCTGCCCACTTCGCCACTCTGATGTTTTCTTCCAGTTCCTCTCTGGTATCTGCCCTGTATCTGCTGCAGATATAGCACATCGGCATGAGTGCCGGATTTCTATTCTGTAACTCTCCCGGATAGCACTGTCCTGCGTACTTCCATGGCGAGTATCTGTTCTCTTTGTATATGGTGTCATAGATTGGCAGATTGCCTACGATGTCTGCGACCTCGCTCATCTGGATCATAGTATCCGTCTGGTTTCCTGCGTTCTCTCTAAAGTTGTAAACCATAGCCGCTTCCACGATATCTCCCGGCATTAAGCATTCGTCATCGTATCTGCCGGTCCAGTTATCAAATAATATCTGCATACTGTGCCTCCTTTATATTGGTGCGGTTTTGCACCTTGCACGAGTCGGAGTCGAACCGATCCGTTTGAGGACTCGAACCTCGCTGCACCGCACTGGATGGCCGCCACCCATATCTGCCTTAGTTGAATGGCAGATTTGCATCTCCGTCCACACTCTGGAAGTCTGCTGCATCCACGGCGGCTCCTGTGTTATAGTCGGCTTCATCAATATCCGGGATGTTGTCCGCCTGTGCTTTGATCATCTCCACCATTGCCTTTGTCTCGGCTCTCTGCTCGTCCGTCAGTTTGCTTACGAATGCGAAGGCTGCTCTGGAGTATGTGATGCCGTCTGCTGACTTTTCCTTCTTCAGCGTGATCTTGGTTACGGCATCGTAGCAGCGGAGTCCTTTGAGGAGGATTCGCTTGCCGATGTAATCTCTGATGTATTTCAGAGAGGTTGGCGGTAAAGCGAGGATAATCGGTACAGGGTTGCCTTCCTGCAGGATGTAACATCTGTGAATGTTCTTGCAGGCTTTTCCAGATCCGTTCTTTCCGCTTCCGAACTGGTTATGCGGACACTTGCTGCAATCATGGATTTCCCCAGTCTCACGCTCCACTCCCTGCTTTCCGTCATGGCTTGAGCAGTCCGGCTGAACATTTCCGCCTGCGTACTCCTCTTTCCAGTATGCATTTACCGGGTGATGATGGATAAGAACTCCGGTAAGATCTGTACTCATCACAGGCTCATCCTCAGTCTCTCCCGGCAGTTCAAATGCCAGACCGCCACCGCTTGGAATCTTTGCTCTCTCAAATGGAAGAGTGCCCAGACCATCCAGTTCTTCTGCGACTGCTTCCTTCAGTTCTCCGGTCAGCGTGACCAGATTAAAATTCTTTTCTGCTACTGCTACCTCATTCTTTGCCATGTCTTATTCCTCCATTTCCTCTGCATCTTCTTTGTTGTTGTCTGCTTCCTCGAAGCCATCATCCTCTGACGCTCCCGCTTCCTGCTCGTCCATGTATTCTTCCATCGGTGTCGGCTTTCCGCTCTCTCCGTAGTAGAGGTCGTCCATGATCCTCTGCGCCTGTGCTGCAAGTTTGATAGACTCCACTGCTACCTCGACCGCAGAATTGTAAAGACTGCCGATTACATTGAGGACATCGCCGTCTCCATTCGGCAGGAGTTTCAAGAGGTCGTCCATGTCTGTCTTGGTGGACTTCATCTTACCCTGCAGGGACGCATATCCCTCCGCTGCGATGCCGTATCCCTCATGGCGGTTCTTTACCTTAGTCGGGTGCTGATACTCCATAATCTGCCCCAGTGCGAACTTGGCAGTCGCCTGCATATTCTCTTTAAGGTCACGGTCACTTTCTAGTGTGATGTCAATTTCCATCTGTTCGTAGTCCATCTTTATACCTCCTGTGCTTTCTTTGCTCTGTTCAGAGCCTTGGCGTTGGCTTTTCTCTTGGATACCTTAAGTTCCGAATAAACGGAGAGTACCTCTGCCATTTCTTCCGGCAGTTCTCCATCGTTCTCGGCCGCCAGATTGTTCATCGCAGAGTCGAGGGTTCGTGGATCTACTCTTTCCGTGATGAGGTGTCCGAATCCCTGCTCTCTCAAGACATCGAAGAATACCAGACCTTTTTCCATCAGCTTTTCTTCTGAAATCTTGGAGTATCTCGTTTTCTCCTGCAGGCTGTACTTGAAGCCATCCACCGTAGTATCCGGCTTTTCCTCGTCCACCATCTGCTGTGCGATTTCCTGTTCGAGGTTTTTGAGTTCCTCATTGTTTGCCTTGGTCTGCTCTGCTAATTCATCTTTCTTGTCGAGCAGTACCTTGAAGGCTCTGACCTTGTCGTCTAATGTTGTGACTGTTTCCATGTTGTTGCTCCTCCTTTGGTTTTATAATTCATTTCCCCACTGGTCCCAACCGTCACGCTCCGCCCTTGCGAAGAGTTCCAGTTTCTTTGCTTGTGGGAAAAATGTTTCTAACATCTGATAGGCACATTCCGGCTTCTGGCTGTGATGCCTTTTACTGTTCTCTCTGAGTACCGTGGAAAATGCTCCACGCTTGTCCTTGTCCGGGAGATAATGTTTCCCTTCTTGTAGAACCATAGCAAGTACTCATGTGCGAACCGTACCGTGTAGGCGGGTGCCGGTCCGTTGCCTTTATCCCATATCAGCCTTGCATGGAGTTTATATCCAAGCAGGCTCATGATTTCCTCTGTCTGCGGCAGGTACTTATCTATCGTCCACATGAATACATTGTGCTTTTCATTCATGAGTTCGTTTGTGACATATCGGTGCAGTTCCATAATTCCGGGGACGTCCATTGTCTCGTATGGTACTGTCGTTCCGGTGCTGTTCGGTCTGGCCGCTTTCTTTCGCCCCTGCCTTGCTGCCACGGTGGGTCCGTGTAGAGGATGTCATATTTACTTTCCGGATTAAAAATATCGATCTTTGCCATTACGATACCTCTCGTCCTGCTGTTCCTGGTACTCTTTCATTGTTGGACGTTTTCCGTCTAAATCATCCCATGTATATAAGCAATGATTCTCGTCCTGCCAGTTTGCTTTGTAACAATTCCTGCAAGTACATCTTCCCGACAGCCATCTCATTTCTCCCCAGTATTCTGGCTTACCGCACTGCTTGCAGATTACGATTTTGTCCATATCAATCACTCCAATTCTTCGATGAGGTTTCTGATTTCCACCTGCGCTTCTGGCGGAAGTTTTTCAGCGTAAATGTCATACCATCTATTGAATTTATCCTTTAAGGTCATAACACTGGCGCATGGTATTTCCATAAGTGTTTTAATACGCTTTTCCTTTTCCTCTTTAAGCAGCTTCGCTACTCCGGATGGAACTACTACCGGATTTCCACCATATGCTTTGACTTTTTTCACATCTTCCTGTGAGTCTACTGGGATGGAGTATGGCTGTGGATTTTGACTATCAAACGATTCTATTAGCATTTCCTGTACTTTTTTCACATCGTTTTTGTAAGTATTGAACTCAAAATGATATACATCATCCGCACGTTCCTCAATCATTTTCCTAACCTGCTCTATTGGAATGTCTCCCTTTACCATTGCTTCAGCAATCATAAGAGATGTAATTTCTTCAACATTCCAACTATCGCAAGTCTTTCGGTCACGCTCCAGTCGTATGTATTTAGGCTTGAAGTTGTACCCGTATTTCAAATCACTGTTGCAATCCACGAACAATCCATTGACATATACTTCTCCGGCATATTCTTCATCCAAGATAATTTCGCCGTACCCTGTGTCGGCTTTGCTATAATCGCAGTTCTCCAAATGAAGCCACACCTTGTATAAATTATTGAATTCCTCGTGTGTAACATTTCCAACTTCGATACATAAACCAGAGTTATCTGTATCATGCTTGTACACATAAAATGCGAGGATCTTTTCCAACCATTTTTCAGAGTTTTTAAATCTGGACTCCCAGATTTCCCCCTTTTCATTGTTGTAAATCGTGAAGGTTTTCCCAAGTCTGTTCAAAACAAGAGCAGCAATTTTATACCCTTCTCCAAACTGTCCAACTGTGTCCTCATTGTTTGCTTTGCTGCTTCGTCCTAAAAGCAGGGTATTTATCTTAAGGACAGATTTTTGATTTACAAGTCTGAGTGTTTTTTCTTTTCCGTTGTAAATGATCTGGAACTTATTCTCCTTATCCAGTACCTCTTGGTCTGTGCCATTCTGGATTAATTCTCTAAGCGCATCATTAAAAGTCCAATCTGACACATAATTTGGTGTCAGTGTTAATTCATAGCATTTTGCATCTATATCTTTCTTCATTAAAAATAATCCCTCCATGTATCCACGACTGTTTTTGCCAGATCCTCTTTCTTTGCCAGTGCTTTCAGCACCACTTCGTCTATCGTTCCCTCTGTGATGAGGTGGATATAAGTGCAGGCATTCTTCTGCCCGATACGGTGGATTCTAGCAAGGCTCTGACTATATGCTGCATAGTTGAAGTTGACCGAATAATACACACAGGTGTCTGCGGCCGTGAGTGTGATTCCCAGTCCTGCAGTATCGATCTGTGCGAGGAATACCATCGTTTCCGGGTTCGTCTGGAAGTCCTTGACGATGTCGCCCCTGTCCTCCAGTTTCACATCTCCATAAATTTCTCCGTAGCGGAGTTTCTTCTTTTTCAGCATCTGCCCGATGATGTCTATCTCCGGTCTGAAACGTGCGAAGATTACCAGTTTCTTTCCTGCGTCCACCACATAATCGTCCACGATTTCTTCCAGTGCGTTCAGCTTGCCCTTGCTGACCAGTTCCGGCTTTTCCTCTCCGTCTGCCACTAAAAATCCGCCAGTGAACTGCTGAAGGCGAAGCAGCTTTGTCAGCACGGTCGTTGCGCTGATCTGCCCGCCGCTTTCCAGTTCTGCGAAACTCTCACGCTTGATGCGGTCGTAGATGTTCTTTTCCTTTGCCGACATCGTTATGTATCTCTGCAGGAATGTCTGCTCCGGCAGGTCGAGTGCTTCGTCCTTGGTCACTCGGTATGCGATGGAGTGCTCTTTCTGGATTAACTGGTCGAGGTCTTTGTATCCCACGATCTGGTGTCTGTTAAATCCGCCCATGATGGCATATCTGTTTCGGAACTGATAGAAGTTCGTTCCGAAGATTGTCGGGTCAAGGAAGCGGTACTGGCTATACAGGTCGATTGCATTATTCTGTACCGGAGTTCCGGACAGGATAAGTTTGTACTTTGCCTGGTCGCCCAGTTTGTGCATTGCCTTGGACTGCTCTGCATCGTGGCTCTTGATTCTCTGGCTCTCATCGCAGATGATCATGTCTGCGTTCCATTCATACAGTGCGTCAAAGATGCCTTCTCTCCATGTGGATTCGTAATTGATAACGGCTACCTTTAATGCCTTGAATGGGAAGTTGTCGAGATCGTTTAACAGCTTCAGCCTGCGGTTCTTGTCTCCGAGCAGTACCTTGATGTTTGCCTTGAAGTCTGCAAAATTCTGCGAAGTCCTTGGGCCATACAGAGCAGACGGAGGTTGGTGCTACCACCAGTACCTTTTCCACCTTACCCATCTGGTAAGCTGTGCCTGCTATCA
>ENA-OQJG01000052-OQJG01000052.1-human-gut-metagenome-genome-assembly--contig:-NODE-52-length-18717-cov-3.604519_pt1 | contig 18717 bp, 15 predicted proteins | sample MGYA00242601_ERZ504767 | MGnify/ENA primary metagenome ERZ504767 (study PRJEB26092, sample SAMD00036362) | human gut metagenome | host: Homo sapiens | study: EMG produced TPA metagenomics assembly of... | reverse complement strand
GGCCATACGCTGCACACCAAGCGCCAGCACCACGGTCAGGATGGACGGCCAAGCCTTCCGGCACGGCGGCCACAGCCAGCGAGACAGCCAACAGCAAGGAATCAATCACGTCATGGACGTCGTTGAAGCCTTCCAGCACGGCGAGCGCCACCAGAACAGCACACCACATCATCACCCACCACCACTCGGCCTGGGAACGATGCCCCATCGTTCAATGAAGTGCCCCCATTCGGCGGCATACCGAGGAGGATGGCAGCCATTCCATACCGCCAGCGGTGTTCCTGCCAGTTCACCATGTGCTACGCGCAGTTCGCCGATCTGCGTGATACGCCGCTGTCCGTTCACTCGCTCCAAATGCACCACCGCGTCGAAAGCGCCTGCCGCCAGCATGGTCAACGCCTGTGGACTGACTCCGGCGAGTAATCCAAGCGAAATCAGCCTGGACGGTACTCGGTTCACGCCGTCCGCATGCACGGTGGTCATGCCACCGTGATGACCAGAATTGAACGCGCGCAATAGGTCGACGATTTCCGCGCCACGGCATTCGCCCAGCACCACGCGTCGGGGCGCATTCGCAACGTCGCTTTGACCAAGTCCGCCAGGCTTATGGCTCCGACGCCCTCCACATTCGCCTCGCGTGTTACCAACGAGACATGATCGTCGCATCCCAGTTCCCCCAGTTCACGAACTTCCTCTACGGTGACGATGCGCTCGTTCGGCGGGCATCGCATCAGCATGGCTTTGAGCATTGTGGTTTTGCCGGCACCGGTGCCGCCTGTCACCAGCACGCTTGCCTTGCGGGACACCAGTCCGGCCAGCAGGGGCAGCCATTCGGCTGGAAACATGCCGTTGCGCGCCAACGATTCCAGATCGGGCGAGACCGCGTCGGGCAATCGTATGCTGATGGCCGCGCCCTGCGGCACCAGTGGTGCGATGACGGCGTGCACGCGCAGACCGTCCACGGTGGAGGCGTCGGCGATCGGGCAGGCGTCGTCAAGCCGTCGGCCAAGTTGCGAGCATAATCGCGCTGCGAATTCACGAATCGACTGCGCTGACGGAAAGCATCGGCGCAGCAGACATACTTCCTGCATGCCTTGGCCGCAATCCGCCCAAACCGTGCCGTCGCAGGTCACCGCGAATGTCCGTGACGCCCGGCTGCGAGGCGATGGCGCTAAGGGGTCCGAGTTCCATGCTTCACCCGCTTGCCTTCCAACGATTCCTGCAGTTCATCCGTGAGCGCGGCCAAGGCTTTGACGGTTTGGCGGTTCGGCCTGCGCAGGCCCAGGCCGTCCAACAGTTCGCCGCACAGCTTGGCGTCCGGTTTGACAACCGCCGCGAGGGAATGGCCAAGATAGTTTTCCGTCTCTTCCAGCGTGGTCACGCCACGTCCACGTGCCACGCCGCGCGGTTCAACGCCGACGATATGGCCATGTTTCTGCCGTTCCGCCGTTCCACGCGATTTCATGGCCACTTTGGCTCGGGCCAGTCCGAGCACCGTCATTTCGACCACGGTGATGTGTGTGGCCTGGGCCAGTTCCGGAATGTCATCGAGTCCACGCCATTGCCCGGCGTCCACGATCACCGCGTCCTTCACCTGCGCGAGCGCGCGGATGCATGCCTGGATCTCCCAGGATTGCGGGTTTTCGCTTCGCCAGGGATTGCAGGCCAGCAGCGGCACGCCATCCCACACGGGCAGTTCTCGCAGCAGCGCTTTGCCGTCCACTTTGCCGAGCGGGGCGCTGATGTCTCCGAAGCGTGAACCGTCTTCGTCTTCCACACCGAGCAGCACGTCAAGACCGCCACCGTTGAGATCTGCGTCTACCAGCACGCTTTTGCATCCACGTTCCGTTAGTTCGCGGGCCAGCAGCGCCGCCAACGTGCTGGCACCGACTCCGGCGACGGCGGATCCGACCACCACGACGTTGAGTGGAGCAGGTTCCGGTTGCGCTTCAACGGGTTTCATCCGTGTGGATGACGATTCCAACGGCGAACCCATGAAACCGCCCGCCACGGCAGGCCCGGCCCATCGTGCCGACGTTCGCGCGTCCATGGCGTTCTGTGGCGTATAGAACCGTTGCGGCGGGGCTGTTTCCCGCCGAACGGTTTGCTGGGATCGAGTCGGCTGCCGCACTCTGGCCGCTGGCTGCGACCGGATTTTCGGCGAACACGTCACGCGTGCGTCACGGCCTCCGTATGACGGCAATGGGACCGGAGGGACCTGTAATGAAGAAATTGCATCGCTCATACCGCCGATTGAAAAACGAAACCGCACATGGATTCAAGCCGAAACGGCACCTGTGGTCGGAGAATGTGGGTTATCCACACCCTCGGCGTGTCATCCACACTTATCCACATCGCAACGCGATTCGGCACATCGCAAGACATTACGCAACGCAGCACGGCGCAGCGCAACAAAAAAGGAAGACCCGCCGAAGCGGGCCTTCCTGCAAGAATCTTCGGAGCAGAATCGCTGCACAACAACATCGTCGTAACGGTAAGTCTATCCAATGCCCGTTCAACGTAACAACCTATCTCGGTCATACACACCTTGTGGGGCTCTGCTCTTCAGTTGTTCTTGTACTTCGTAATTATGCTCGCCATTGCGGCAAGTGCAAACCGAAACGGGACGATGTTCCGTATTTATCGCAACTGTTGCTTTCCGATCGCAAGAATCGCAAAAATGCTCCATGCTGTGCGAATCGCAACGCTTGCCTGTTCATTCACGTTCATTTGCCCCGAAAAAACGGCGTGTCGGAAGCATATTTCACCAACTCGGCGAACGAATGTTAACTCCTGCTTAATTTTCCTGAGTTTTGCAAGACATTCCAAGCACTTGAGGATAAAGTAGATAACTATGGCACAGATTTTTGACGCACCCTCAAAGGCGATCCTGCGCAGCCAGATAGCTGAGCATATCGCTGAGACCGATAAGAACGATAAGCGCGAGCTTCAGGCAGGCGAGGAACCGCTGCCGAACGACCGTTTCTTCGACCGTGAGCTGAGCTGGCTGAAGTTCAACAAGCGCGTCCTCGAGCTTGCACAGGATGAGGACCTGCCGGTCATCGAACGCGCGAGCTTCGCCGCGATCTTCGCGAACAACCTCGACGAGTTCTTCATGGTCCGCGTGGCCGGCCTGAAGCGCCGCATCGACACCGGCATCGCCGTGACGGCCGCTTCCGGACTGAGCCCGAGGCAGCAGCTGCGCGCCATCAGCGAGCAGGCCCACCGCCTGCAGGACGAGCACGCGCACTACATCATCGATCACATCCTCCCCGACCTGGCGAAGGAACAGATCGTGCTGCTGGGCTGGGACAAGCTCACCGCGGCCGAGCAGGAGCGCCTGTCGCGCTACTACCGTCAGCAGGTGTTCCCTGTCCTGACGCCGCTTGCCGTGGATCCGGCCCACCCGTTCCCGTACATTTCCGGCGGTTCCCTCAACCTCGCCGTGCTGGTGGAGAATCCGGCATCCGGCAAGTCGCACTTCGCCCGCGTGAAGGTTCCTGGCAACCTGAACCGACTCGTGCCGGTCGACGATCTGACCGAAGACGAGAGCACCAACGTGCGCTATGGCTTCATCACCATGGAGAACCTGATCATCGCCCACCTGGAATCCCTGTTCCCGGGCATGATCATCAAGGAGGCCCGCTCCTTCCGCGTCACCCGTAACGAGGACATCGACGTGGAAGAGGATGATGCCGAGAACCTGCTCAACGCCATGGAGAAGGAGCTGCTGCGCCGTCGTTTCGGACCGCCGATCCGTTTGGAGATCTCCGACGAGACCAGCCCGTTCCTGTCCCAGCTGCTCGCCGACCAGCTGCGCGTGAGCGCCGACGAGGTCTACCGCCTGCCGGCGCCGCTTGACGCGACCGTGCTGTTCGAGCTCGGCGGCATCGACCGTCCGGATCTCAAGTACCGTCCGTTCATTCCGACCACCAATCGTCAGATCGCCGAAGTCGAATCGTCCCGTGCGCAGGACATTTTCGCCGCCATCCGCGAGCGCGACATCCTGCTGCACCACCCGTACGATTCCTTCTCGACGTCCGTGCAGGCGTTCCTGGCGCAGGCCGCGGCCGATCCGAAGGTGCTGGCCATCAAGCAGACGCTGTACCGTACATCCAGCAATTCGCCGATCATCGACGCGCTGATCGACGCCGCGCACGCGGGCAAGCAGGTGCTGGCGCTGGTCGAGATCAAGGCGCGTTTCGACGAGGACGCCAACATCGCGTGGGCACGCAAGCTGGAACGCGCGGGCGTGCACGTGGTGTACGGCATCGTCGGCCTGAAGACCCACTGCAAGCTGAGCCTTGTGGTGCGTCAGGAAGCCGACGGCCTGCGTCGTTACTGCCACGTGGGCACCGGCAACTACAATCCGAAGACCGCACGTATCTACACCGACCTGGGCTTGCTGACCTGCGATCCGGTGGTCGGTCAGGATATGACCCGCCTGTTCAACCAGCTGTCCGGCTACGCGCCGAAGTCGAGCTTCCACCGTCTGCTGGTGGCGCCGCGCACCGTGCGTTCCGGACTGATTCAGCGCATCCGCCGCGAGGAGGACGCCGCACGCGCCGGCAAGGAAGCGTGGATCAAGATCAAGGTCAATTCCATCGTCGACGAGAAGACCATCGACGCGCTGTACCGTGCAAGCCAGGCCGGCGTGAAGATCGACATCGTCGAACGTGGCATCTGCGCGCTCAAGCCGGGCGTTCCGGGACTTTCCGAGAACATCCGCGTGCGTTCGATCCTGGGCCGTTTCCTTGAGCACAGCCGTATTTACGCGTTCGCCAACTCCGATGGCCCGCAGATCGGCGAAGGCCCTGCGGCCGGTCCGGAAGTGTGGATTGGTTCCGCCGATCTGATGCACCGCAACCTCGACCGTCGAGTCGAAGCGCTGGTCCGCATCGTGGCTCCGGAGCAGATCGACGAGCTCATCAAGTACGTCGATCTGCAGATGGCCGATTCCACCGCGTCTTGGCATATGCAGGCCGATGGCACCTATGTGCGCCATTGCAAGGATGAGGAAGGTCGACCGCTGGTCGACAGCCAGGAATACCTCATCAAGAAACACACGCGTCGACCGGTAAGGCACTGATCGATCGAGGCGAATGGCCGGTTCCGCACCTTGCGGGCCCGGCCATTTTCTGTATGTTCGGACGTCACGCGCCGCCGCCAGCCCGGCCCAGCCTAGAATAGGACAATATGAGCGAAAAGATGAGACGCATCGTGGAAGCCGCCGGCGGCATCGTATGGCGATGGAAGGCGGGCAGCGATATCGCGAACGATCCTGCGATCGCCAGTAGCAAATCTGCGCAGGAACAGCTCGACAGCATTGAAGTATGTATCGTGCACCGTCCGAAGTATGACGATTGGAGCTGGCCGAAAGGCAAGCTCGAGCAGAACGAGACGCATCGGCATGCGGCGGTGCGTGAAATCGGCGAAGAGACGGGGTCGCCGGTCAAACTCGGACCGTATCTGTGCGAAGTCGAATACCCGTTGTCCGAAGAGGGCAAGAAGACCCGGCATTCGCACGATTGCACGGCCGACACCAAGCACACGTTGTATTGGATGGCGCAGCCGATTTCCGCCGACGATGCCGAACATCTGCTGGACGCGTTCGGCCCGGTGCACCGCGCGGACGTGGGCGAGATCAACGATATCGTCTGGGTTTCCGTGCGTGAGGCGCGCAAAATACTGTCTCATTCGACCGATAAGGACACGTTGGCAGTGTTCGTGGACCGCGTGCAGGAGGGTGGCGCGACCGCGCAGAATCTGCTGATCGTACGCCATGCGAAGGCTGAATCGCGCAAGTCGTGGAAGGGCACCGACGCGAACCGTCCAATCACGCCGAAAGGCGCGGCGATGGCGTTCGCCCTCAACCGCGAGCTCGCCTGTTTCAACCCGACGCGACTGGCCACCTCGCCGTGGCTGCGCTGCCAGGAGACGTTGCAGGTGCTGAGCTGGCAGACCGAACGGCCGATGGAACACATCAACGCGTTGACGGAGGACGCGTTCGCCGAGCATCCGGCGGTCTCATGGCTGGCGTTCCGCGAGCAGATCACGCAGACGCTCAACAGCCGCGAAACCACGGCCATCTGCATGCACCGGCCGGTCATCGGCGGCATGTACGACCATTTGCGCGGCCTGTGCGCGCGCAAGCAGCTTGCCAAGCAGCTCATCGCAAAATCGCCATACATGCCTACCGGCACCGCCATGTCGCTGTTCATCATCGACACACCGCAAGGCCCCAGCATCATCGACATTCAGAAGGTCTCCCCCATTGTCTACTAACATGCACTACGGTTCCGGTTCAGTCGTTCCCAGCCGTTCCGCCGGTTTCACGAACACCGGTTCCCCGCGTCCGGCACGCCCCGGCCAGCTCGACCAGATGATGGCCGACAATATCGCCGGCGGCGCCGATCCGGCGGAAATCAACGAAATGTGCCATGCGTCGGCCGCGGCGCTGCTTGACCGCGTGCACCACACGCAGGACGCCGAACTGGTGGAACGCGTGCTGACGCTGGTGGACCGCGAAGGCGTGGACGTGATCGCCGAACTGTGGAGCCATGCCGACCCCGACTCGCTGCCGGGCATTCTGTGGCGACTGTATCTGCTGCGTACGTGGATGCGGAAGAACCGCGAATCGATCGCGCGACTGTGGCGCGTCGGCGAGCCCGTCGCCACCACCGCTTCCGCGATTGCCGGCGTGGACCAGGCACCGACGGAAGACGACATCGCACGTACCGCCGATTCGATTTTGGCCGGCGCGTTTACAGGCGATTTCGCCGTGGCACTTGAGCGGGCCGCCGCCTTCACCGACGTGGTTGCGTTGGGATTGCGTATCGAAGCGCGCAAACTGGCTTCGCTGGGCGGTTCCAGCGAGGCCGAATCATCTGATGTTTCCGACGGTTCCGCTACGTCTGCTGCGGCCGGCAGCCGCCCGTCGGCCGTTGAGAAGCGGGCGCGCGCGAAGGCTGCGAAACTGATGCACACAGCCGGCAACCTGTTCGCCACGGCCAAGGATTTCCGCCACGGGGCGAATCTGTGGCGGCGCGGACGATTGGAATAGGCCGTTCCCCTGTCGTTTTCCACTACTGCTTTCCACCGCCGCTTTCCGTAATTTTCCCCCGTTTCATACCCCACGCGACACGGCGCTGCGAAGCGTCGAGCGCGACTGTACAATAGGAATTCGCGCCGGGCCATGCATAGCCCCGGGCTCCATTTTTTGCCGCTGCGAGCGGCCTTTGCGCCGACAGGCGCTTTCGTGGTTCGGCGCTTTTCTCCTCTTTTGATGTTTTCCTGTATTTTTCTCTGGCTTTCTTGGGCTTTCTTGCGTATTTTCGATTGCCATCCAATCGGCGCTCATCTGGGTTTCATTTGACCGACCTACCGGCACGTTGCCGAACAGCCGATACATGGACTACGCTTAGAAACCATGGATATTCATGTTTTTGAACCACCCGCTGGTGGACCACAAGCTCACCGTTCTTCGCGACAAGAACACTCCGTCCTCCACGTTCCGCGAGCTCGTTTCCGAACTCGTGATGCTCGAGGCCTACGAAGCCACCCGCGACATCGAAGTCGTGGACAAGCCCATCGAAACCCCGGTGGCTCCGATGATCGGCAAGCACATCGCCGCCCCGGCTCCGATTATCGTGCCGGTGCTGCGCGCAGGTCTGGGCATGCTCGACGGCATGACCAAGATGATTCCGTCCGCTGAAGTCGGTTTCCTCGGCATGAAGCGCGACGAGGAGAACCCGACCCAGCAGATCACGTACGCGAACCGTCTGCCGGAGGATCTCACCGGCCGTCAGTGCTTCCTGATCGACCCGATGCTCGCCACCGGCGGCACGCTTGTTGCGGCCACCCACTATCTGGCCGAGCGCGGTGCGAAGGACATCACCGCAGTGTGCATTCTGGGCGCTCCGGAAGGTCTGAAGTTCGTTGAGGAAAACCTCGACCCGTCCATCAAGTTCAAGCTGGTGCTGTGCGCCGTCGATGAGAAGCTCAACGACAAGTGCTACATCGTGCCGGGCTTGGGCGACGCCGGCGACCGTCTGTACGGCGTGATCGACTGAGCTGCCAATCGGAATAAATCAATCGAATAAAAATTCGGCCTGCTACCGCACCAATCATGCGATGGCAGGCCGAAACCATATAAAACCGGCTGTCGCCTGTCGATCATAGTCCGTCGACTAGCGCCCGGTCGCTGTCGCTCGCCGGGCAACTATCAGTCGGCTACTGTTCGTCGGGCACGAACGCTTCGAAGATGTGGCGGTCGAACTGGTCGCAGCACTGCGCGAATTCGTCGCGGCTGCGCACGGTCCACGACACCGGCACCGCGCCCATGAACCGGGCCAGCTTCACCTGCGGGCTGTTGCCGCCCTTCCAATCGTAGGCGACGAAATCAGGACGGGAAATCCAGTCGAAAATCAACGCACCGGCCGCATATTCCTTGGCGAGCGCGGCCGGATCAGACGGCTTCTCCTCCCCTTGCGGCCACCAGGAAAGCTGGCCACGGCACACTTCCGGACGGTTCTCCTTGTACCAGTTCACGGCGGCCGGGTTGAACGATTCGATTACGTACTTGCCGGAGTATGCCTGCAGCAACGCGTCGCCCTTCTCCATAAGCTCCACGTCGCGCGGATCCCACTTGGAGTTGTCATCGAACTTATATTCCACAATCAGCGGCACACGACCAGCCACCACTTTGAGCACGTCGGCGAATAGCGGCACATGCTGATAGTAGCCTTCCGGCGCGTTGTCCGGCGTGGTGACCAGCGGCGGTTCCTCCAATGCCAACGGCAGCGGCGCGGCCTTGCATGCGCCCGGAGCGTCGGTCGGGAACAGCGGAATACGAGTCAGCTCGTCATACGTGAGATCGGCGATACGGCGTGGATCTCCGGCGACGCGCATCAGATCGCCGTCATGCACCACCACGACCTCGCCATCGCGCGTCATCTGCAGGTCCAGTTCGATACCGTACCCGGCTTCACAGGCGGCTGCGAACGCGGCAAGCGAGTTTTCAGGGGCAATCACGCCGGGTGTATCAGGGCTGCCGTACCCGGCTTTCATGGCCATGCGGCGGGCGAGCGCCACGTATTCGCCGCTTTCGTTGGCGTATTGCGCGGTCAGGCCGGAACCGGCGTCATGCAGACCGCGGTGCGCGTACCACACGTCCGGAACGGCCGGCACATAGTTGCGCCGCTTGTCGGAGAAGGAACGCGGGGGCGATCGCCCACACCGCGGCTCCTGCAGCGACTGCGCCACCGAGCAGCACTTTGTTGACGAATGATTTGGACATGGGCTTTCCTCCCTTACGCGGCCGCTCGCGCATTCTCTCGCGTTGGTTCTCACCGTTCGCGGCCATCGAATCTGTCTCTTCTGAGATTAGTCTATAAATCACAAAAACGGCGACCACCTACGCGATCCGCGATCGTATGTCGCCGTCTCAAGCCACCAACAGCCGAGCCATATCTCGCCTATATATGGCAGATTTTTGAGTCTCGTCACGAGGCATCTCGCTTATATATGGCAGCACAGAGTCAGAAAACAAGCGTTTTCATACCCCCTATATGGCTTTTTAGCGAAGGTGCCTGCCATACATAAGCGAAATACCTCCGGACAGACCCGCAAATCTGCCATGCATAAGCGAGTTATGGGCAGATTGGAGGCTGATGACGTCCCAGTTCACCAGGTCCGCGGGGTTCGGACTCCCAAAGGTCGGCGGATCGAACATGCATGCTGGATCCGTAGGCTTGGCCACTGAGCCGTGAAGAGGAAAGCCCAATGGGCTTTCCTCAGGCGAAGCGAGCGGCTTGCCGCGAAGACCGCGTAGCGGTACCTTGAGTGTGTCAAGCACACATATTCAGTCCAGAGACCGAGGCTGAGAACTTACCACTTTTATATTGGATTTAGTTACGCAGCTTGCCCCGCTTGGCTACGAAGATGCAGCACCCCGCCGTGGCCAGCACCGTCATGGCAATGACGATTGCCGTAGTAGCGACGCCTGTAGAGCTTAGCTTCTTCTTACGTTGAGGCTGAGATTGCTGCGATGATTGCGGTTTCGCGGAAGGCTCGGCATTATTACCGTTCTGCTTGCCGTTGTTATCGATATCCGGAGTCGGCTTTGGAGTTGGCGTTGGTTCCGGCTCGGGCTCAGGCGTCGGATCGGGGGTCGGATCCGGAGTCGGTTCAGGATCCGACGTCGCCTCAGGTGCATGAACCTGCCATTCGGCGGCAGCCGGCGATGCACTGCCGGATTGAATCATCATGCGCAGTTTAGTGGTCTTCACCGCGTCAGTCCAGGTTGCCTCGCTCCATCCGCCGTTATCGGTACCGTAAGCGCCGGGAGCATTGGTGACCAATGTATATGTGGCATCGGGAATATCCACAAACGCATTCGTTCCAGCATCCCAATACTGCAGTTTCCACGACGCCGGCATTCCCAAGCCCCCTCCATCGGAGGTGAATTGCACACGGCTGGAATCGATGGTGATTTCGCGATCCCATTCGTAGTCGAGCTTCATTTCACCGGTATTCGGCCACGTACCCCAAATGCAGGCGTTATCAACCGTGCAATCGTCCGGAATGGTTTTGCCGTCGTTAAGCGCGGCAACACCAGCTGTCCAAGAAGACGCTTTTTTGTCCACGTCAGTAGCAACGGCATCTTGCTCGATATAGCCGGCCAGCGGCACCGACGTATCGGATGGAATATCTTTGACGCCCACAGCCGACATATTGCCAGCAATGTCCGAAGCCTGATAGCTCACCGTTTCGCGCTTCGATAACGCCCGAATTCTTGCGCACTTTCGGATTCCGGCCCTGACGTAAGAGGGCATGGCCCGCGTCCTGTGTACGATTTTCATTCGCCAAAACAAAAAACCGCGATTGGAAGCCAGGAGACGGAACCATGCCCGAGAACATCATACAGATCGACCAGAACCTGCTCGAGACCAGGCTCGACCGGCTGATCACCGAGAAGATGACGCAGATCCTCAACGCGATGCTCGACGCCGAGGCCGACGAGATCACCGGGGCCGCCAGATACGAGCGCAGCGGGGGACGGAAGGCGTACAGGGCCGGCCACTACGAACGCAAGCTCACCGCCAAGGCCGGCAGGCTCGAGCTGAAGGTGCCGAAACTCAAGGGCGCCCTGTTCGAGTCCGCGGTGATCGAACGCTACCGGCGGCGCGAGCAGAGCGTCGAGGAATCCCTGATCGACATGTACCTGGCGGGCGTGAGCACCCGCCAGGTCGACGACATCAGCCAATTGCTGTGGGGAGACCGCATGCCCTCGCAGACATTGAGCGACAAGCTCAAAAGGATCTACGGGGAGATCGACCAGTGGCGCACGAGGCCGTTGGAATCCGAATACCCGTACGTGTTCGTGGACGGCGTGTGGCACAAGCGCTCATGGGGCGGGCACGTGGAGAACGTGAGCGTCCTGGTCGCCATCGGAATCAACGCGGAGGGGCATCGCGAGGTCATCGGCGTCACGGAGGGCATGAGGGAGGACTCGGCCAGCTGGGAGCAGTTCTTCAGAGGCATGATCGAACGCGGCCTGAAGGGCGTCAGGCTCGTGGTCGGCGACCGGTGCGCCGGACTGGTGGCCACGGTCGGCTCGATGCTGCCCAAGGCGAAGTACCAACGCTGCATGGTGCATTTCATGCGCAACGTGCTCTCCAAGGTCCCGCCGATCCACAGGGAATGGGCGTCCGCCGCCCTGAAGGCGGTATTCGCCATGGAAAGCCGGGAATCCGCGCTGGACAAAGCCGAACAAGTCGCCGCGGAGATGAGGTCTAGGAGGCTGAGGGCCGCCGCCAACTGCCTGCGGGAGGGCGTCGGCGAGACGACGACCTACCTGCTGGACGAGTTCCCGGACGGGCACCGCAGGCGCATCCGCACGAACAACATGATCGAGCGGTTGAACAGGGAGATCCGCCGGCGCACGCGCGTCGTGGGCGGCTTCCCCGACGGGAACAGCGCGCTCATGCTCGTCTGCGCGCGCATCCGGTACGTCACCGCGAACGAATGGTCGACCCGCCGCTACCTCGACATGTCCCGGTTCGATGACAACCTCGTGGAAGCGAACTGATCATCGCTCCATGGACGGCCATGATCCAAAGTGCGCAACTTTTCGGGCACTACCATAGGCATCTCGAAAAAGATTGAATCCGAAATAGAAAAACGATCAGACCTCGCACCGGAATTACCTTCGAGAAACATGAATTGATGCCATCTGCTTGTCTTGAAATAATGCTCCAGATATAGCTTGTCTATCGTGTCATCCACTGAAAAAACAGTATAAAGAGGCGACATAACGCCGTTTCTGTCAAGTTTATTCCGATTAATGGGCCCGCATGGAGCTACGGCCGAGATCCTGGGATTGTATATGAAGTCATCTGGATGCACTACGGAATAATTTCCAATATTCGCATCGTTTGTGATGTCATGGTCAAAATAGTCTAACTGGCTTACAACACCATGCTCAGCGGAATTGGTGAACGTCTCCTTAATCCCGTTCGTATTCTTTTCAATTCGCTTAGATGCTAATTCCCCCAGCTTACGCTGTTCCCAAGCGGGGGCGATTGATACGGGAAAACGGCCGTATTATCGCTCATCTACGCGGTTGAGCTTCTTTCTTGTGAGCATTAGAGCGTATCCGAGCAGGTTCTGACCGCGCCATTGGGCTGGATCGAGCCTGGCTGGGTCATGCATTGACAAGCCGATGCCCCAGATGCGGTCTTTGACGGCGCATTCCGCCAATATCGCATTGCCGGTCGCTACGAGTTGCGCACCGAGTTCGGCGTTCTGGCTGAATTTGGCAAGTAATCCTTCGTAGACTTCGATTTGGCGAACGCCATTCCATACGTGGTCGTCATAACCGGCCACCAGTCGACCAAGGCGTTTGATCTCGGCCACGTCATCGGTTTCGAGGATTCGCGCGGCTGTTTCGGCATCGTTGAAACAGCAGGCTTTGCGGTACATCATGTACTGTTCCATTGAGGAAAACTCGACATCATCCACAACGAAGCGCGACGGATACCAGTTGCTCAGGTATCCGTTCTCCTCATCAGGATTATGGAAGCAGATGATGTCCGTCATTCTTCGCCGACTTTCCGCACCGCAAGCTCCAGATCGAGATCATGAAGCCCGAAATAGGCTTTCTTCAGGAAGTCCAGCGGCACCTTGGCGATCACTTCAGCACTGGGAATGCCGTAGAACCATTGGTAGTAGGCGTAGAATTCGCCAATCCAATCAGGCATGAATCCTTCGAGCGCCCTGCCGTCCTTCAACTGGTAGTGCTCGGTCTCGGTGAAATACTTCCACAGCTCTTTCGCATCCATCGTGTTGACGTAGGCTTTGGCCTCATCAATGCTTTTGCGTGTTGTGCTCGTCATATACGTGGCGATGAAATCCTCTGTGCTTTTGTACGGAAACGACTGTGCCACGTAGTCGAAGAGCTTGCCTTGAGTTTCCACCACATCATCCCGGTAGACCTCTGGATATGCCCGCATTGTCATCACCCCTAGAGCAACGTGCTGAACACGTTGGTCACCGTATTGGCATCGGAATCGATGAGGTCGCGCATGTTCTGCCGTGCCTCAACATCCCTCTGATTGTATTTGTCGTTGAATTCGCTGTAGCTGACGGAAAGCAGGCCGTCCGGGACTTCGCGCAGTTGCCTGTACGCCTTTGCGGTCTTGACGCAATACTGGATGCCCAGACCTCCAAGCGACAGCAGTTCCTCCAAGATATCGACGTCCACATTGTCGCGGACGAATTCTTTGGCGATATAAAAATACGAGGCGTTCGCACGCCAGCCTTTGATGACGTCATAGCCGCTGGCATCGATGCCGTATTTGGCGATGAACTTCGCAGCCAGCACGCGATAACGCTTGGAATCAGCGGCATCACGATGCTTCATCAGCTCAGCCAGCCAGGTAAGCACGCTATGTTCCTGAAAATCCAGGATGCGCAGCCCATTCGTGTCCAGTTCGTACTGGTGGACCCAGCCATTGGACTCATCCGGCCGGCACACGGCCCATTCCTTGGCCAGTTCCACATTCGCGGTCAGATAGAAACCACGCCCGTAGTCGTGTTTGTCGTTGCCTAAACCGTATTCGGGGGTCACGGATTCGTACGGAGAACCGTGAAATAACGTGATTATTGCCATGAACACCCCTATACAAACATCTTGTCGAGCATGGATTTCTTGATATTCCGGAGTAATTCGAGCTTACGCTGATGAAGGGTGATGAGCGAGTCAAGGTGACTCAGCATAAAGCCGATTTTTTGTTGCTCAGGTAAGGACGGGATGAATACTTCAAGGTTCTTAACTATCACCCCCGATAGATTCCCTTGACCACCTTGCAAATAGGTTGTGACAATGTAACCTTTTTGCTTCCTCAGCCAAGCAGTGATGTATCTTGCATCACAATCGTCGCGAGGGAGTATGGCGAGAATAGCTTGGTTGATGGCACCTTTTTGCCTCGATACAGCCACCTCGCCACTTGTCGCTCCGTACAATGCATACAGCACATCGCCGGGTTTGACCATTCTCGCAGAGGATGATTCATATCCTTTTTCCGTAAGAAAGAGTTCAGTCGATTCAGCTGCAATTTCAGCAGACCTGATAAAAGGAATAGACCCACCGTAAAACTCAGATTCTCCAGCAGCGGGCGTACCTCCTGAATAGCTTTCGGTTAGTTCCCCCAGCTTACGCTGTTCCCAAGGGTCAGTGAAACCAGTGAAACGAATCTGCGGAACCAACGCTTTTTCATGCTGTTCGGCCATATCATTCACCCCCGAGCAGTGCTTTGAGCTCTTCCAAACCCGCCATATCGCGAGCATTGCCGGTCAAATCGCCCAGCATTCCGGCCAATTCCTTCTCCGCTTCATCGATTTGGCCGCATACATCGGCATATGTGGTGGCGTATTTGTTCTTCAACGCGTTCACTTTGCCGATGAACTCGTCGATCACGGCATTCGGCAATGCCTCCAGCTGCTTCTGCAATGGTGTGATCCACTTGGCTTCCAGCAACCTTCTGGCTTCGTCATCGCCCAACGCCTTGATCGCATCGCAGGTCTTCTCCTCCAACGCATTTCGCTTGGTTTTGATACCGGACTTCAGTTTCTTTGACTCATCGAACAGCTTTTGGGCCTGCACCAAGCCGCGCTCAAAATCAGAAGCCGGATTCTTGCCGATCGCCTTAACCGCTTTCTTCAACTCGGCAGCAACGAAGGCATCACCGTCCTGATTAACCGCATCACTATTCTGCTTGTCATCCTCATCGAAACCTTCCAAAATGGTTTCAATCTCGGAATCAATGTCCTGCACACGGCGTTCGTCCGCCTCGATCGCGGCCAAATCATCGTGCAGCAGCTCACGCTGAACCAAGTCGAAGGGCAGAACGCGGCCAATCCAGCCATCCTGCACTTCCACATCCTTGCCGCCTTTTTTCTTGATGACCATGTTCGGGTCCACGGCTCTTACCGCATCGAAGCCTTCGGAACCCAGCACTTCCAAATCAATGGAGATACCGTTCCACGCATCATCAAGCTTCTGATAGGCGTCATACGGGTCGATCAGCGCGGTATTGGCGATCATCGCATCCAGTTCCTCGCCAATGGCCGTTTCCTGCCCGAGCGCATCCACCTGTTCGGGATGCTCCACCAAACGGGAGCGTAGGTCAGCAGGCAGGTCGGAAATGGCTTGTCCATACGAGGCAATGAACGCCTGTACGTCGGCATTATTGCGCACCACAGTGGCGATATCATCGTGATCGCAGGCATAGCAGGCACCATTATCGCGGAACAGCTCAGCCTTCAGACTCGGCCAGGCGTTCCAATATTCCCCAAGCTGCTCGACTTCGCTCTTCGGAACGCCTCCGAACATCGAAGCGTACACATCCCATGTCTCCGCATTCTCAGATGAATCGACATACCGGGGAATGTTGAGGTTGTAATCATTGGCGCGAATCTCGTCAATGGACACCAAACGGCTGAATTTGGGCACCGTGCGGTTGTTCGACACCACGTCGACAATGCGTTTGATGTCAGAAGCCTGTAGCTTGTTGTTCTTGCCGTCCTTGATGAAATGTTTCGACGCGTCAACAATGAGCACCCTGTCGTCATCGCGTTTCTTGCGCAGCACCATCACGATGGTGGGGATGCCCGTACCGAAGAAAATATTCGCCGGAAGGCCGATAATCGCCTGAATATGGTGGTTTTCAATCAGGTTCTTACGAATCTGGCCTTCCTCGCCGCCGCGGAACAGCACACCGTGCGGCAGAACGATGGTCATGATGCCATCGGCACGCAGATGGTACAAGTCATGGAGCAGGAACGCATAATCCGCCTTGGACTTCGGTGCTATGCCATAGCTGAAGCGTGGATCGATCTCCTTGTCAGTGGGATCCCAATTCTGCGAGTAGGGAGGGTTGGAAACCACCGCATCCACGAACAACGGATTGTATGTTTCCTCCTTGTTCTCCAACGTGTCGAACCACGGCCAGTCGTCTTCCAAGGTGTCGCCGTTGCGGGCGACGATGTTGTCGGGAAGAATACCGCGCATCACCAGATTCATACGCGTCAGGTTGTAGGTGTTCTCCTTGAGTTCCTGCGCGTAATACATGATGGAATCCGGATTGCCATTGCGCCGATCCACAGACTGGCCAATATGAATCAGCAAAGAGCCGGAACCGGATGTTGGATCGTAGATCTTGATCTGCTCGCGCCCCTGCAAATGCCATGCGACGATTTCGCTCATCAGCTGGGAGACCTCGGACGGTGTGTAGAATTCACCGGCCTTCTTGCCCGCATTGGCGGCAAAATTGCTGATGAGATATTCGTAAATGAAGCCAAGCACGTCATAATCCTGACGGCTATCCATCGGAATGTCCTTAATGAGATAAATCAGGTCTCGTGCGGCCTTGGACTGACTTCTCGCATCGGTGCCAAGCTTGGAAAGTCCGGTCTGCAGGGTGTCGAAAATACCGTCGAACACTCTCTTACGCGCCGGATTGATGTTGCGGGAGAACGCCGAAAGCGCATCACGCACGTTGGAAATCTCGAAATCGTTGCCCTTTTTGACCCATGTGGAGAACAGGTTGTCATAGGAGATGAAGTAGCCGCACTCATCCTGTACGCCTTCCACAATGTCCGGATTATCCTCCGTAAGCAGCAGCAGGTCATCCTCGGTGAAATCGGTGTCCTTCAAGCGCATCAGCTCGTTTTCTGAAAGGAATTTGTAGAAGATGAAGCCAAGAATGTAATCCTTGTATTCGTTCGCCTCAATCTTGGAACGCATCTTATTGGCGGACTCCCAGATTTTCGAAGCGAGCTGCTGCTTGTTCATCTATCCCTCCTCATTGCGGTGCCGGCAAAATGCGCGGCTCCACGAGCGACTGCACATCTTTCACAAGAATACCGCACCCCCGCTTGGGAACAGCGTAAGCTGGGGGAGCTATACCAGAAAAATGACGAGCGAAATACTGATGGTTTAGGGTCTGAACGAACTTTATCTGTTGCTTCAATGACGTTTAATTCTGCAGGCAACGGAGCTGATGATTCTTCCTTGCCGAACTACAAGCGTCTTCGATTAGGCGATATCGCATTTGAAGGACATGCTAATAAAGAATTTGCTTATGGAAGGTTCGTGCTTAATGATGCTGGAAACGGCATCATGTCACCAAGATTCACTTGTTTGCGGCCAATTGCTGAACAGGAGTACTCATTTTGGAAGTACTTTATTCACAGTGAGAAGGTTATGCGGCCAATTCTTGTGAATTCCACAAAAAGTGGCACTATGATGAACGAATTAGTTGTAGAGGATTTTCTTAAGCAGGAAATTCTCGTTCCACCTTTGCCAGAGCAGTGCCGAATCGGCGCATTCTTCGACCGTCTGGACTCGCTCATCACCCTTCATCAGCGTAAGTATGATGGCTGCGCCAATCCCCTATTTTTAGAAAGGCGCATCTCATGCAGGAAACCATCACATCAGAATCGCTGTTCTGCGACTACTACGCCCAGTGGGTGAAAACGTACAAGGAAGGCGCCATCAGAGACGTGACCATGGGCAAATATCGACTTACGCAATCCTGGCTCGGCAAGCTCATCCCTGAACTCAGACTCACCGATATGGATCGAACCGCATACCAGCAGCTCATCAACGGATATGCACAGCATCATGAGCGCCAAACCACCATGGATTTTCACCATCAGATCAAAGGCGCCATTCTCGATGCCGTTGACGAAGGACTCATACCCCGTGATCCAACGCGTAAAGTCATCATCAAAGGCAAGCAGCCACGCATTAAGAAAATGAAGTATCTCAACCAATTCGAGCTGCATGCCATGCTCGCGGACCTTGATCTTGGGGCCGAGGCAAGCTGGGATTGGCTTATCCTCCTTATCGCGAAAACCGGACTCCGATTCTCTGAGGCGCTTGGGCTCACACCCGATGACTTTGATTTCGCACACCAGACGCTTTCCGTCAACAAAACTTGGGATTATAAAAACGGCGGCGGTTTCGTACCCACGAAAAACGAATCGTCCGTGCGTAAAGTGCAACTCGACTGGCAACTCATCATGCAAATGTCTGGATTACTCAAGGATCTTCCGCATGATAAACCTATTTTCGTGCACGGCAAGGTCTACAACTCAACAGACCAACGACGTGCTTGACAAAACATTGCAGAAACGTGGACGTGCCAGTTA